>JAEEGK010007145.1_pt1 | contig 26645 bp, 13 predicted proteins | sample 8958771 | NCBI WGS metagenome assembly JAEEGK01 (sample SAMN16246547, study PRJNA631951) | gut metagenome | biome: gut microbiome; feature: rumen; material: SC-attached | host: Bos | place: Iran: Karaj | collected 2018-10 | reverse complement strand
TTATAATCTGTCCACTCCATGGAGTCGCGCTTCTGCCACTCGATGGTCTTGGTGCCCGCATTGGTGAAATTCATCTTTCCGGTGCTCATATTGTAGGTAACCTTCAGAGAGTTGTCTCGCTTCGGGATCGTAACCTTTATGGGTTCGGTCGACACATCGCCTTTGAAGCTCATCACGTAATTGGTGCTGAGCGAAACCCACGAGATATCCATCTTCGCGGTCTTATACGAGCCGTGGTCGGTAATGATCGCCGGAACGTATTCCCACTTCTTCTGGGTGGCGTTCGAAAGAAAGATCATATGATCCGCCGAACTCATCTTCAAAGTGATCGTGCTGTCGCTGTAATCGACCGACTCGACGGATACGGATCCGGTCGCCGCCTGAGCCGCGATGCCGCCCGCAAATATGATAAACGCAATAAAGACTGCCACAGCCATAAATCCCTGGAGCAATCTTTCACGCATAACAGTCTTTTTTGTTTTGTATCTATTCATAAACAAAAGCCTCCCGAAAAGGTGACATCCTTGTCAATTTTCTTCATCAATTCACTCAATTTATATATCGGACATTGCGAAGAAAACATAACCCTTTTTGAGAGACTTTTTTATTTTTTCTCGTCAAAGCGTGAAACTGTTTACTGTATAAGGTACAGCGCCGCAAACAGCACTACGGCGTGCAAAACCGCGAAACGTATGACGGTCTGGGCGTCCGACCAGTTCTTGTTCTTGCGGACATGGTCGTGGATCGGCGTCCTTACGTTTTTCAAAATGTGAATTTTAAGGAATCTGAGGAGCGAAACTTTGATGAGGCCGAGTCCGCCGTCGATGATGAATACGAGGCAGATCGGGATGAACATCAGGGGCGATCCGCTCTTCATCGCAGCAAGCGCGAAGAACACGCCGATAGTCCTCGATCCCGCGTCGCCCATTAGCATGATGCTGGGACCCGCGTTCAGGAGCAGATAAGCTCCCAAGACTCCCATGAATCCGTAAATAAATACCTTGAAATCAACTCCGGGCAGGCAGCACTCGATGTGCTCCGCGACCGAAGGCCTGTTCAGCAGGACGATGAACGCTCCCATTGATATAAGGGAAAGCGTGCTTGAGAGTCCGTCGACGCCGTCCGTGCAGTTGACCACATTGATCGAAGCCCAGACAAGCACCGTTCCGAGTACCGCATAGAGCCAGAACGGAAGCACGAGCGTCTTCCCGCTGTATACCAGAAGAATACTCGTCGTATTGTTGCAAATGAACACGATCGTAATCGCCAGCGAGATCACCAGGTCGATAATGCCCTTTTTATACTCACCCCAGGGATTCTTCGAAGCATCGTCGAGGAAGCCCGCGAGCATCGCGAGTATCATGAGCACCACGTAGCAGATGCTCTCCCATGTGAGGGGAACGAAGAGCAGTATCAGCAGCGCGTAAACGGGAACGAACACGACTCCCGCCCCGCGGGGCTTTCCCTTTGCCGCCGCGGCGTTTACCGCGAAGGCTCTTCCGATATCTCCCGGAAGCTTTGGCTTAAGGGCCTTCAAAAGTATGTAGGTGAGCACAAAACCGAGCAGCAAAGCCGCGTAGATCAGCGCATTTTCGGCTGTCGGACCGTACAGATTGTAAAACATTCAAATCATCTCCCGCTTATTCAATCTCGGGCAGCAGACTGTCCATATATTTGATCACATATCTTCCTCTGTCCTTGGCAAAGTTGAAGATCTGCTTTTCGACTCCCGCCAGATAATCGGCGTTCGTCCAGAGCGTGAAATCACCCTTTTTGCGCTGTTCAGCGATAAAATCGTAGTAATAAGCAAGCTCGTCCGCTCTCTCTGCGTCCAAAGTCTCATAGGTCGCTAAGATGCTCTCCTCGCTGAACGCGCCGTTTAAGAACTCCATGACCTTTTCCCTGAAGTAATGTCTGCAGTCCTTGCGCTCCATCAGCTTCTTGAAGAGAGGCGAATAGCGGTTGTCGCTGGCGTTCAGGATGACCTTGAGGTTGTTGTAGTTCGCTGCGGCCTGGTACTGGTCGTAGATACCGTAAGCGTAGTCCATGTCGTGTACAAGGAATCTCCAGCGTCCGTCGAACACTTCATTGTCGGGGGTAACGGCAGCGCCCTCCGCGGCAAGCGTCGCGGCGTCGGCCTCAACATATCTGAATACCTTGTAGTTATTGTTCGGCCAGTCCCAGTTATTGATCGTGATATTCCAAGCGTAGTAGTCGAGATAATCCTCGACGTCCATGAAATCACAGAGCTTGGCGTATTCGGCGTCGTCGGTCAGATCCGCCCCGGTGAATTCGTTGTATTTTTTGTTGTATTCGTCGACAAGATCCTGACAGTCGTCATCGTCGCTCTTATTCTGCTCGCTGCCTTCAAGGATGAAGAACTCACCCTCGGCGTCGCCGTAGAGCTCCTTCAGGTACTTGTCGCAATAGCTCTCGTGCAGCCAGAAATAGCCGTAATACTCGCCGTTAAGGTAAGCAACCGCGGGAAGGCAGCCTTCATATATTTCAAAGCCCGCCACACGGCAGAGAGCCTGGCTAAGCTCGTCCCTGATGAACGCGAACTGCATGTCGTTTCCGCTGTTCCTGAGGACAAGCTTGTCGTATTTCTTGATGATGCCGTCCGATCCGTCGAGCTTAGCCGTTCCGAACTCGGAGAACTTGAAATTCTTATGATCGGGATCGTAGGATTTGCGCGAGAACAGCTTCATGGACTTGATAGTGTTCTGGCGCGAATATCCGCCGTATATCCTGACGCCCGCGTACTGAGCGATCAGCTCGGTGCCGTCGGCTCTGCAGGCTTCTACGAATACGCCGCGCTCGCTCTCGCGTCCGCGCTGCTTGTAATTGTTTCCGTAAAAGATACCGTCGGGACGTTCGGTAAGATCGTCGGGATCTCCGCTGATCGAGAAGACCAGGGTCGTGAAGCGTCCTTCAAGGTTCTTTGCCACGATAAATGTCTTTGCCGCAGTCTTTGAAAAAGTACCGTCGGAAAGCTTTGCCACCGCCCTGAAGAGATGTGCGGGAGGGAAATTCCCGCCGTGCGCTTCAAGTGTGAGCGGTGCGGTATACTCGGTACTGCTCTCGTCGGGCATCCTGCCGTCGAGCGTGTAGTAAACCTTCGCTCCCGAGGGTGCCGAGATCGTAAGGGTCAGATCGTTGTTGAAGAGCATGCCTTCGGCCGAGAAGGAGAAGCCGCCTTCACCGTCAAAAACAAGACTTACTTCTTTAATGTCGTTCGCCTTGCTCACATATGAAGGATGAGCCTCGTAAGGCGTGATGCCGCTCAAAGAAGGGCCTTCGGTGGGTTCGGGCGCCTTTGTGGGATCCGCAGGCTTATCGGTAGGCTCGGACGGTACATCCGTAGGCTCTGCAGGTGCGTCTGTCGCCGCATCCGTGGGCGCGGGAGCATCTGTTGCTGCATTTCCGCTGTCAACAGGCTGTGTAACATCCGTGGCCGGGTCCTTGGCCGGTTCCTCCTTCTTACCGCATCCGACTGCCGTCGACGCGAGCATCGCGGCCATTATCAGCAAGGCTGCGGTTTTTCTGATCGTTTTCCCCATTGTTTTCATTTCTTGTTCTTCTTCCTCTTACATTTCTATTACAATTTCATTTTCTGCCTTTAAAGCATCGTCCCTGATGAGCAGTCCGTCGATAGCGGTTCCGTTCACGGTAACCTTCTTCACACCATGCTCGCTGCCGTTCGGATTGTTTACAGTAACGTTCAGGACTTTGCCCCTGAATACCTTGCGCATGGTGTAGCTCTTCCACTCCGAAGGGATCGAAGGATCGATAACGAGTCCCTCAGCCTCGGGGTTGATACCGAGGATACCCTCAACGGTTCCCACCATGACTGTCGAAGCGGTTCCGGTGAGCCAGTGAACATGAGCGCGTCCCGCGAAAGGACTGTCCTTGCCCTCGACGAACTGTCCGAAGACGTAGGGCTCGAGAGATCTTGTCTCCGCCCTGTCGTTGTAGGTAGCGGGCGATGCTTCTTTCCAATACATATATGCACGGTTGCCGTGACCGAGCTTTGACTCCGCAAGGATCAGCCAGCCCTGAGGCTGCGAGAAGATACCCGCGTTCTCCTTGACACAATGATTAAAGCACGTCATGAGCGCTCCGTCAAACGAATGATACTCGTAAGGAGGATACATGACCATCGCACCGAAAGGAGTATTGAGTTCTCTCTCCACGCTGTCCATGGCCTTCTGCTTCTGCTCGTCCGTGCCGAAGTCCGCGATAACCGACCACGACTGAGGGTTGAGCCACATGGACGCTTCGGGGTCTGTATGCTTTCCGATAACCGTACCGTCTTCCTTGTAACCTCTGATCCATCTGTCTCCGTCCCAGCACTCACCGATGATCTTGGTGAGCTTTTCGAGGATGGAGTCGAGCTCTGCGGCATAGGCGTTATCAGCCTTAATGAGCGCGTACTTTTTAAGAACCTTGACTGCGTAGACAAGCTGGAATGCAACGAAAGTCGATTCGCCGAGCTTTCCGAGTCTCAAGCAGTCGTTCCAGTCCGCATGAAGTCCTGCGGGCATTCCGTGCTTTCCGAGGTTGTTCATCGAGAAAGCTACCGCACGCTGAAGGTGCTCGTAAACGCTGCCCTTCTCGCCGTTGTTGGCGAACCAGATCTGCTCGTCGAGGAATGCAAGGTCTCCGCTCTCTCTGATGTACTTGTCGACCGTAGGGAAGAGCCAGAGCGCATCGTCGGCACGGTAGCTGGGGTGTCCCGTCTCCTTAACGTACTCGGGATCGTCCGGAGTGTTCTCCTGACCGGGCTTATGTGTGTACTTTACAAGAGGAAGTCCCGCTCCGTTAGTAACCTGAGCCGAGAGCATGAACCTGATCTGTTCCTTGGCCATCTCGGGAGCGAGATGGATGATGCCCTGGATATCCTGAACCGTATCACGGTAGCCGAAGCCGTTTCTGAGACCGCAGTACTGGAAGGACGCCGCACGTGACCATGTGAATGTGATGAAGCAGTTGTAGGCATTCCACATGTTGACCATGTTGTTGAAGTTCTCATCGGGAGTGTTGACCTTGAGGTTGTCAAGCTTCGAATGCCAGTAGTCCTTAAGCTCCTTAAGCTCCGCATCGACAACACCCTGCTTCTCGTAGCGATCAAGGATGTTCTCGGCTTCCGAGCCGGGCTTCTGTCCGAGCACGTAGGTGAATTCCTTCGTCTCGCCGGGAGCGAGTGTGATCTCGGATTCGAGGGCACCGCAGGAATTGCCGTTGTAGTTGAGATTGCACTCAAGGGGATGTGCCGCACCCACGGGATCCTTGTAGGAGTTGTAAGGACCGACGAACTTGTCGCGGTCGCCGCAATACCGGTCAACCTTGACACCCGCAAGGCCGAGGAAACGCTCGTTGCGGGGATTGTGGAAGTTCTCGTTCTGCTTCTGAAGGATGTACCTTCCGTTGAAGTATGTATGTGTGATAAAGAGCGTGTACTGAAGGTTGACCTGATCCTGCTCGTAGTTATTCTCATTTACAAACTCGCAGTATCCGATGACCGAGAGGTTCCTCGGCTTGTCGCCTTTGTTGGTGACTTTGCATCTCCAGACCTCGTAGGAAGCGCCCTTGGGAACATAGTAAAGAGTCTCTGCCTCAATATCGCGATATGTTCCGGTGATGAGGGTGTACGCCGTTCCGTGGCGGCACTCGCTCTTGTAGTCTTCGAGAGGCTTGCACACAGGCGCCCACGAAGCCGACCAGTAGTCTCCGTCCTCGTTGTCCCTGATGTAGATATAACGTCCGGGCTGATCGAGCGGCACGCCGTTGAACCTGTAGCGGATGATCCTGCCGTTCGCGCCTGATTTTTCAAAGCTGTAGCCGCCGGCATTTCCCGAAATGATCGCACCGTAATCGGGCGAACCGAGGTAGTTTGCCCATGCCGTGGGGGTATCGGGGCGGGTGATAACGTACTCTCTGTTTTCTGCGTCAAAATAGCCGTATCTCATATGTCGTCTCCTTTATAGATGAGTATTTTACTTTGTGTTAACCTGTCGTTGACCCGGATGTAGGGGGTGACGGGTTTTAATCTTCGAATTCCTTAAGCCTGCCGGCGAGTTCCGGAGGAACAAACGCACTGATCTTGATGCCTTCGGGGACATATTCCTCGGAGAGGAGCTGTCCGCGTGTCCGGATGTCGGATGCAAGTGATCCCGCTGTGTACGGTATGATACCGTTAAAGCAATGCCTGCGTTCCGAGAGGATCTTCTCGACCTGCTCCGTGAGAAGCTCCAGTCCTTCGCCCGTCTTCGCACTGATCATGATGCTCGCGTCGGCCTCGGGGTCCCTCAGGTCGACAAGGTGTATCTTGTCACACTTGTTGAAAACGGTTATCACCGGCTTGTCGCTGATGCCGAGCTTCTCAAGAGTGTCGCGGACGACTCTCATCTTCGCCCTGATCTCGGGATCCGATGCATCCGCCACCTGAAGTATGATGTCGGCGTACCTCGCCTCGTCGAGTGTCGATCTGAACGCTTCCACAAGGTGGTGGGGCAGCTTTCTGATGAACCCGACGGTGTCTGAGAAAAGGATCTCCTGACCGGTCTGAGAGACAAAGTTCCTGACCGTCGTATCGAGTGTCGCGAAAAGCTTGTCCTCCTCGAGGACCTCCGAACCCGTGAGCTTGTTGAGGAGTGTGGACTTCCCGGCATTTGTGTAGCCCACTATCGAAACGAGAGGAAGGTTCTTCCTGCTTCTCTGTGCCCTGGTGACATCCCTCGTACGCGAAACGTTTTTGAGCTCGCTTGTGAGGACCGAGATCCTGTCCCTGATGAGCCTTCGGTCGGTCTCAAGCTTCTTTTCGCCGGGGCCGCGCATGCCCATACCGTACTGTCTGTCAAAACTTCCGGCGAGGCTTCTGATCCTGGCAGCCCTGTACTTGAGCTGTGCCAGCTCCACTTCCAGCTTGCCTTCGCTGCTTGATGCGTGATCCGCAAATATGTCGAGTATCACCATCGTCCTGTCAAGGACTCTGAGCGGCTCAAGCGCTTCCGAGAGATTCCTCATCTGAGACGGTGAAAGCTCATCGTCGCAGACGATGCCGGTCGCACCCTGCGCCTGTGCGTACGCCTCGATCTCTTCGATCTTGCCCTTGCCGACATACGTGGCGGGTGAGGCGTTCTCCCTGTTCTGGATCACCCTGCCGACCTCCTGCCCGCCGGCCGTTTCCACAAGCTCGGCAAGCTCGTCGAGGAGTATCTCGGGATCCTCGCTGCCCTCGGTGGCGACACAGACGAGTATCACTTTCTCGGGTCTTTGATCGTTGCTAATCATAAAACAGTTACCTTATCTGAATATATCTGAATTTATCTGAGTTTTCGCGCACATTCGAGCGCGTTGTCGTAGTCGTAGCGTTTGAGGTACTTGATGATGTCCGTGGCGGACTGCACGTTTTCCTTGCCGATGTCATGCGTGAGCAACTTCTCTGCGAGCTCTCTCGCACGTGTCTCCTCAAAGTTCTCGAGAAGATCGACGAGCCTGTTTCTGGTCTCCCAGATCTCATCGGTCGTGATGGGAAGCGTTCCGCCCTGCTTTTCGCCCCCTTGAGGAGCGGTATCGAACCCGAATGCGGCCGAAAAAGCGCTCGCAAGCGTATCGAGATATGCCTCGGGACGTGGTCCGTCGCTCACAATACCATCAAACACACCGTTCGCGCAAGCCATTTCTTGCGCATATGCGTACTCAAATAATGCGTCGTAGCCGAATGTCCTCGCGTTCGACTTGATACCGTGGATGAGGATCCTGTAGTTTTCGATATCGCGCTTTTCGCGAAGCGCTTCAAGATCGTTCTTCTCATCCGTATAGCTCTCGAGGTAGGAGCGGACTGTATCGGAATAACCGTCGAAGTCGCCCGTGTACTCAAGTCCCTTGAACATGTCTATGCCGAACTCTTTGAGGATGCGCGCACATTCCTCGACCCTGTCGTCGGCGCGGACAACCTCGAGATCGTCAGTTGCAGTCTCTGTTTCAAGCATCTTTGCAGGCAAATATGATGCCACCATCCTTTCAAGCGTGACGGCCTCGACCGGTTTCGAGAGGTAGTCGTCATATCCGTGAGATACATAAAACTCTCTTGCACCTTTCAGCGCATTGGCCGTCATCATGATATAGGTCGCGTCCGCGGACTTGTTCTCGCCCTCGGGAAGCTTCCTGATCCCGTCGAGTGTCTCTATGCCGTCCATCCCGGGCATCATGTGATCGATAAAGACGATATCGTACTTTTTCTCGCGGATCATCCTGATGCACTCCTCGCCGGAGCCCGCTGTGTCAACGGTCACTTTCGTCTTCTTGAGGAGTCCCCTGATAACCTCAAGGTTCATCCTGTTGTCATCCGTAACAAGGATATGCGCGCCCGCTGCAGTAAACGACGGCCTGTATTCGCCGGTCATACGGTCTCTTCCCTCGCTTACGTTTATGATCCCGACAGCCTGAGGGTCGATGATATCCTGATCTATGACTACCGTAAACTCGCTGCCCACGCCCTTTTGGCTCTTAACGCTTATGTGGGCATCCATGAGACCACATAGCGAGCTCACGATCGACAATCCGAGGCCCGTACCTTCGATGCCGCGGTTTTTCGCATCGTCAAACCTTGTGAAAGGATCAAAGAGTGTCTTCTGATCTTCCTCGCTGATGCCGATACCGGTGTCCTCAACGGCGAGCGTGAGTTCGCACTTATTGTCATGCGTGCGGCCGCTTGCTTTAAGACGTACTTTGCCTTCGTGAGTGTACTTGACCGCGTTGCTCAGGAGATTGACAAGGATCTGGTTGACCCTGACTTCGTCGCCGTAGAGACGCACGGGGATCTTGGGGTCGATCTCGGTCTCAAACTCGAGCCCCTTGTCGGCGCAGCGAAGCGCAAACATGTCAATAAGGCTTTCGAACATCGTGCGCGTCTCGTACTCCGCACACACGATCTTCATCTGACCCGCCTCAACCTTCGAAACGTCCAGTATGTCGTTGATTATGGAAAGAAGCGATTCGCCGGCTGCTTCGATATTGCCCGCGTAGTGAAGGATCTGCCTGTCGAGGCTTTCTCTCTTTATCATCTCGTTCATGCCGAGCACGGTGTTTATGGGAGTCCTGATCTCGTGACTCATCCTGGCAAGGAACTCGGACTTGGCATTGTTGGCCTCGTCGGCTCTCTTACGCTCTTTCTCGTACTCTTCCATGATCCTGTAGCGCTCGGTGACGTCGTTGACGCTCACAAGATTACCCGTTTTCTCACCGAAGACATCACGCATGATGTGTACGGTAACGAGACAATGTCTCCCGTTGCCTCTCGCCGGTGCTTCAAAGCTCGCGGTATCCGCCTCCCACATCGGCAGCTCGTCCTCTTTGATCTTAAAAAGCTGCGTGAGAGGAAGCTCCTTGCCGATACAGTCCTCAAGGCCGAGGAATCTGACCGCCTCTTCGCTGGCCTGCACAAGGACCTTGTTGTTGTCGTAGATGAGCATCGAAGTGCTGACGAGGTGGAAGATGTACTTGCCGGCATTGGCCTGTGTCAGCTGTGACTCGTCCACCGCCACGGCGATCGTGTAGATGCAGACCGTACAGATAAACTGGAAGTACGTGCTCAGTGGTATCGCCACGTAACCGAGGCTCGGAAGGATAGTATCGAAGATATTTCCGAGCACGAGTCCGCCAAGAGCGATAAACACTCTCTTTCCGATGAATCTGTTCCTCGGAGAGCTCTTTTTCGAGAGGAGTTTGAAGACCATAGCGAAATAGATGAGCGAAAAGACGATCGTTATGATCACGTAAAGGAGTCCGAAGAAATCAAAATTAAATGTATATGACATCCCCCACGGCGTGCGGTAAAACGTAACGCTCTCACGCCTGATATTGAAAGGATAGATGATCAGGAAGCTCATGGCAAAGATCTTGATGATACTTTTGACCGACTGCTTGATGTCGACCCAGCCCAATATCAGTATGGCCAGGAGGATAAGGCTCATGAACACGCCGAACATACCGATACAACGCAGAAGATAAGCTGTTTCTTCGTTCTCCTGCGTGATCAGCGTAGCAAAGCAAAAGCTCCATATCGCGCCGGCGATCGCATAGGCCGCAAAGAGCTTGTTGCTGCGAAGCTTTCGTCGCTCGCCCATTAGCATGTTCACCGCAAACACTATGTCACAAAGCGCTGTCGCGAACAGAATGTTTTCAAGCAGATTTTCCATCAAATACTCCTCTGGGGAAGTTATGTTTTCACGGGTCCCGGACACAAAATCCGTAACTTATATAATACTACAAAATCGGCATTTTCTCAATAGATTCGTGCTGTCCGGAGGGCGTTTCGGGCCGGACTTGCTATTTTCGAAAATTTGTGGTATGATGTGTTTTGTTTTCGTGAAGCGCCGAACGACCGCCAGCCTCCGAGGCCGTTCCCCCGCGCGGTTTTGCTCGTTGTCAGACGGAGGCTTAGATTAAGGATTTGCTATGAAGGTTTACAAACGAATGTCCATAATCCTCTTCACCGGGATCATGATGATCGGACTGAGCACCTTTCAGATCAGTTCCGGCGGATTCCACGTTTCCGGTTCGATGGACACACAGAGTAAGGTTCAGGTAGCACCGGCTGCACCCGTTGCTGTGATAACCGCGACCCCCACGCCCACTCCGGAGCCCAACATCCTGCTCGAAGAGGCGTATCCCGAGATTCACGATCTCATCAAGAGCTACTACGACGCCAAGCTCGAAGTAGATAAAGAAGCATTCAGAAATCTCGTTACCGATATCTCCTACATCAACATGGATGAGATCCAGGCCAAGACCTCAGCTGTCACAGCCTTTACCGACATCACATGTTATACCAAGAAAGGAGTCGGCGAGATCGATCTTGTCTGCTATGTCAGATACTACATGGATATCGTCACGATCGACACTCCCGTGCTTTCGCTTGACGAGCTTTTGATCCAGTACGACGAGATGGGCGACCCCCTGATCTTTATGGGAGAGATCCAGAACTCCACTCACGACGAGCTTGTCAAGCTCCGCAGTGATGCCGATGTTACGGCTCTGATCTCCTCAACCCAAAAGGAGATCAACGAGGCCCTTAAGAGCGACGAAGATCTCCTTGCTTTCTGGCAGAGGAACATGAGCGGCGAGCCCGCTCAGGCCCCCGAGCCCACTCCTCACATGGGTCCGCGTGATCTTCCTCCCGAAGAGCTTGCGGCTCTCGAAGCACAGGAAGCCATTGAGAACGCCGAAGCTCCCGTTCCGGACGATCCGGATGAGATTCCCGGATGATTTTAAACAATACAACATCGACCCGGCGATCAAGATCCGAAACAAACGATTGTCAGCCGGGATCCCGTGATAAAGAAGACCCGACAAAAAGTCAGGTCAGATGACAAACTATAACATGAACATCAGGTTTCTTATCTTTAAGGGCTTCCCGAAGGGCGGCCCTTAATTCTTTTACATCACGGCAGTCGTGCGCACGTGCCTTCATGGCTCTTGCCAGCCCCACATAATCAAAGGTGTCGTCGAGCTCCGTTGCCACGTAGCGGCCCCCGAACCTCTCCTTCTGCATGGTGTGGACCATACCGAGGATTCCGTTGTCAAACACTATCTCTATAACGGGCAGCTCATTCGTCACTGCCGTCATGATCTCAGCCATGTTCATACGGAACGACCCGTCGCCCGCAAAATTGATGACCTTTCGGCCGGGGCATCCGGCCTTCGCTCCGATCGCCGCTCCGAGTCCGAATCCCATGGTCCCGAGTCCGCCGGATGTGATAAGACTGCCGGGACGCTCGTAGCTGATCGCATTGACGGCGCTGATCTGGCACTCGCCCACTTCGGTAACGAAGATCGCTTCGCTTCCGGCTTCCTCGCCGGCTACCTTCGCTACGATATCTCCGGTGAGTAAAGTGTCATCCGGAAGACCCCGACCGGTGATATAAGCGTCAGAGGCCTCTGTCTCCGTAAGGGACTTCATCCACTTTTTGTAATCGGGAGTCTTGCCCGCCGACCTCTTCTTAAGAGTCGCACGGATCGCCTTAAAGAACCTGTCCGCATCGGCCTGAAGCGCGATATCGGCACACACGTTCTTGTTGAGCTCTGCCTTGTCAATGTCTATATGAACGATCTTGCATTTTCCCAAAAACTCGCAGTTCTCTCCCGTCAGTCTGTCGCTGAAGCGGCATCCCACAGCGACCATCAGGTCACACTCACTCATTGCCCGGGCCGCGGCCCTTGTTCCGTACTCTCCGCCCATCCCGAGCGAACAGGGCGAGCTTCCCGGGATCGCGCCCCTGCCCATCATCGTGTCAACGACAGGGATACCGAACTCCTTTACGAATCCGGAAAGAGACTCTCCCGCTCCGCTTCTGATGCATCCGCCACCGGCTACGATGACGGGCCTTTTGGCATGAATGAAAGCCGTGGCGATCCTGCCCACCGCCGAAGTGAATCCGGGGTACTCTTGCTCTGCGCTCGCAGCCACAGTCACAGGCTCATATTCAAAAACGTTCTCCGTAACATCCCTCGCGATATCAACAAGCACGGGGCCGGGACGCCCCGAAGCCGCAACTCTGAAAGCCCGTCTGATCACGTCGGCGAGCTGCGAAATGTCCTTAACTATGAAGTTGTGCTTTGTGACGGGCATCGTGATGCCCGCGATGTCTATCTCCTGGAAGCTGTCACGTCCGAGACTCCCTACCGGGACGTTGATCGTGATCGCCACTACGGGCGAAGAATCCATGTATGCCGTGGCTATACCGGTTACAAGATTGGTCGCTCCGGGGCCTGAAGTCACGAGGCAGACACCCGTCCTGCCCGTCGCACGCGCGTAACCATCCGCTGCATGCGCAGCACCCTGCTCGTGTGTCGTGAGGATGTGACGGATCCCGTCGCCGCGCTCACGGAGCGCATCATAAACAGAAAGGACCGTTCCCCCGGGATAACCAAACAGGGTCTGCGTCCTCTGCTCTTTAAGACATTCTATTATTATCTGTGCTCCTGTCAGCTGCATCTTCAGATGATCTCCTCTATGTTGATATTACGCTCCCTCGAAAGGTCCACAAAGATATCATCAACCTGCACTATGGGCTTCGAGAGCTCGGATCTGTTCATGAGAACGATCTTTCCGACCGAACCGTCCGAAAGTCTGACAGAATGATTCATGTATGTTTCGGTGATGTTGGCGAGAAGCGGGATAAGGTACTGCGGGTTGTACTTGAGTCGCTCCGTTCCTTCAAGGCTCTGTATAACGGCGAAAGGACAGATCCTGCTTCTGTACACACGATCACATGTGAGTGCGTCGTACACATCTGCGATCGATACGATCATTGAGAAGGACTCAAGCTGCTCCGCCGTCTTGCCGAAGGGATAGCCGCTTCCGTCCGCTCTCTCATGGTGCTGAAGGGCAACCATCTTGACTCTGTCATCGATAGACTTGTCCTTGAGCATGTCGTAACCGAGAAGCGTGTGTCTCTTGACTATGTTGTACTCGTCAACGGTGAGTGCCTCGGGTTTAAGGAGGATCTCCTTGGGGATCGCTGTCTTGCCGATGTCATGTAAAAGACCGGCAAGCGTGAGCTGTCTGATGTCGTCATCGGACATGTTGAGCCATCTGCCGAAACAGTTCGAAACGATGGCCACGTTGACACTGTGCATGTATGTAAGCTCGTCGTAGTCACGGATGCAGTGGAGCATTCCGAAGATCCTCGCTTTGCCGCCACATTCGTTGATGATGGTATCGACTTCGTTGAGAAGGAGATCCTCGTCAAGCTCACCTTCATCGGCCATGATCCTGACAAAGGAATCCTTAAGGACTGTAACTGTCTCGTCGTACCTCTTGGAGAACTCTCTGAACTCGACACTGTTCTTAAGCTGCTGGGACAGGGTTTCGGGAGCCGTGCTCGCACCCGGCATTGGATAAACCCAGATGGTGTCGATGCTGTAGAACATGATCTTTGAAATCTTGGTTGCATCAAGAATAGATCCCGCGTTAAGGATGACCTGATTGCTTCTGGAATAGATATCCTTGGCAAGCTCCATCCCGGGGATCGCCCGACTTATAGAAATTCTCTCCGATCTTCTGAAGTCCGGCATAAAAAACCTCCCAAAAAACTAATAGTGCCCTCGTTCTGTGAATCCTCACATGATTATCGCACAAAAAACCGATATGATCAGTCATTCCGTGATTATAGCTAAATTGTATCATATTATCAGAATTTAGCAACATTTACTTGTTTTTGGTACCCTGCGATGCGTATATCGTTTCGATCACGCGGAGATTGTGAGAGAGCTGCGGGATCGGTCCGGAGTTCTTGACCGCATCCGTCCTCTTCTGCACAAAATCCCTGAGTTTGAGCATGTACTCCTCCTGAGAGATCTCACCGTCCGCAACTTTTGAGAGTCCCTTCTCCCAGCTGGCTGTAAGCTCCGGGTTGAGGAGCGCGCGAACACTTGCGTTGACGACCTCGTAGATGAGCTCGCCCTGAAGTGTGGGCGTGATGATCTGAGTCTTCTTGTTGAGGGACATGTACCCGATCTTGAAAAGCTTTCCGAGGATCTCGGCTCTGGTGGCGCTTGTACCGATACCGCTCGACTTGATCTGTGCACGAAGTTCTTCGTCTTCGATCAGCTGTCCCGCGTTCTCCATGGCAAGTATCATGGATCCCGAGTTGTAACGTTTGGGCGGCGAAGTCTCTCCGGGCTTGATCTTCAGATCCGTGACATCAAGCTCGAGTCCTTTCTTCAGTGCGCTTACCGCTTCGATACTTCCGACTCCCACTTCGGTGTCCTGCTCCTCGCCTGAAGTCTCGCTCTGGGAAGTGCCGTCCGTGTCGACCGTGTCCTCCTGCTTGCCGCTCTTAGCCTTTCCTTCGGAAGACTTTTTGCCCGCCGCAAAAGGATAAACAGAAAGGAATCCCTCGTCCTCTAGGGCTTTAAGAGAAACGGTAAAGCACTCACCTCTGTGCGTCACGGTACTACCCGGCTTCGTCTCCACTCCATCAGCTCCCCTGTGTTCCGGGTTCGGACCGATCTCAGTGACAAGCGAGATCCTTCTGTATGTTGCCGGCGGGAAGAAGATCGCAAGAAATCTCCTGCCGATGAGCTCATAAACACGGCCCGCAAGGGGTTTAAGCGAGGCAAGCGCCGAGAATCCCTGTCCCGTGGGGATGATCGCGTAGTGATCCGTGATCTGTTTGTCGTTGACGTACCTGGTCTTGGCCAGGCCCTTATAAGTTCCCTCGTCAAGTATCTTCTGAGCAAAGGGTGCAAACTGTCCGATGCTCTTGAGGCCGCTAATATTCTTGACTATTTCCTTTGCTACAGCTGTAGAAAGCACTCTCGCATCGGTTCTGGGGTACGTTACAAGCTTCTTTTCATAAAGCTCCTGAGTGATCGCGAGCGTCTCGTCGGGACTGATCTTAAAGAGCCTTGAGCACTCGTTCTGAAGCTCGGCGAGGTTGAAAAGCAGGGGCGGCTTTTTGACTTCCTTCTTCTTTTCGAGCGAGGTGATGACTGCCTTTGAACCGCTCACGGTGTCGATGAGTTCCTGAGCGTCCTTCTCATCGAGGAAGCCGTTGTCCTTGTAGAGCTTCGGGCTGCCGAAATACCGCGAGCCCTCCACTGCCTTAAACTCGGCATCGACAGGACTTCCGCCGACATCAAGAGTGGCGATGACCCTGTAAAAAGGAGTCTTCACAAAATCCCTGATCTCGCGCTCGCGCCTGACCACCATCCCGAGGACGCAGGTCATGACACGTCCGACCGAGATCGCACTGCGCTTCTCCCCCTTGCTGATACCGTTGCCGTACTTGAGGGTGAGCACGCGAGAGAAATTGATGCCCATCAGATAGTCTTCCTTGGCACGAAGGTAGGCAGCGTCCGAGAGATCGTCATAAGCGGACAAAGGCTTGGCTTCCCTGATGCCGCGCAGGATCTCCTCCTCTGTCTGTGAATCGATCCAAACACGGCGTTTGTCACGCTCGGCGGGCACACCCGCCATCATATCGACAAGCCTGTAGATGTACTCTCCCTCTCGTCCCGAGTCGGTGCAGACGTAGATACGTTCCACATCGGCTCTGTTTAAGAGTCCCTTTACTATATTGAACTGTTTGGCCACAGCGGGGATGATCTCATACTTGAACTCATCCGGTATGAACGGAAGCGTGTTGAAAGCCCAGCGCTTGAGCGCGGGATCGTAGCCCTCCGGATATGTCATCGTGACAAGATGTCCGACACACCATGTCACTACCGCATCCGGCGACTCCATGTAGCCGTCACGCTTCGTAAAATTCGTTCCGAGAGCCTTGGCAAATTCAGCCGCCACGCTCGGTTTCTCCGCAATGTACAGGTACTTTCCCAAAACCTTAAATCTCCTCTTGTATGTTTGTTCCCCGGTAAATCCGCCCTATTCAACAATCAAGGCTCAGGAAGAATCCTGAGCCTGAAAAACAATCTGTGTTTCCTGTCAGTATCAAAGTATGAAGCTTTCCATGTTCTGATTGAGCTCCGTAGCCTGTGTACTCAGACCGGCCGTCTTGTCGGCAAGGATCTCCATCATTCGAACCTGATCCTCAACCTGCGTTCCGAGATCCTTGGTTGCCTCCGAAACACGGGCCGCAACATCAACGATATTCTTGATCGATGAAGAAACTGCGTCCTTGTCGCTTGTCATCTCATGGAGCTGTCTCATGATCAGTTCAAGCTGGTTAGCCATCTCATCGATGCAATCATTGATCTGTCCGAATACGGAGTTGGTCTCGATAAGGATCCTGCTCTGGTCGGCAACGAGCTTGTTGGTCATCTTAGCCGAGCTTACGGCGTTCTGAGTGCTCTCGTTGATCTCGGCAATGATCATGTTGATCTGCTCGCCTGCCTTGATGGATTCGTCGGCAAGCTTGTGGATCTCTTCCGCAACAACCGAGAATCCGCGTCCCTGCTCTCCCGCACGTGCTGCCTCTATCGAAGCATTGAGTGAAAGGAGGTTGGTCTGTTCGGCGATCTCGTTCATGGTCTCGGTGATCTTCGAGATACCCATAGCCTTCTTGACAACGCTGTCGATATCGGTAACGAGATGGTTGATATTGTCTGTGGTCCTGCTGTTCTGTTCGTTAAGACTCGCGATAGTCTTTCGACCCTTCTCGGAGATGTCGACCGTTCTGTCAACGGTTGCATCGATCTGTCGGGTATTATCATTGATGGCATCGATACGTCTTGAAAGGATGGCCATCTTCTCAGCCGAGGTGTCGGTATCGACAGCCTGACCCTGAACCTGTGAATAAACGTCGCCGAGCGATCCGGAAACGACCTTCATGGAGGAAACAAGACGTTTGCTCGTCTTGGCAACTCGTGCCGACGAAGTGTTGACTTCCTCACTGAACCTGGTAACGTCCTCAACGATCGAGTGGATACCGAGTACCGTCTTGTCAATGGTATCGGTGAGCTGTCCGATCTCGTCCGTACGCTCTGTAACGAACTCCTGAGAAAGGTCACCGTCTGCAACCTTGGCAAGGTTGATACATGCTCTCTTCAAGGTTCTGGCGATACCCGAGGAGATGAGCATTCCGGTTCCGAGTGCGACTGCGGCACCTACGAGCACGAACACGAAGGTGATGATCCTGATCGTGGTAAGCTCCGAAGCAAGGTTCTCTTCGGGAACAAGCGCACAAAGGATGATGTCCGAATCACCGAGTGCCGACCTGTAGAAAAGATATGTGTCTCCGTCGTAGCTGATCTCGGTCGTAACACCGTCGAGTTCGGCATTCATAACATATTCGGAGAGATTAGGGTCATTGAACACCACATCGTTCATGATCTCACCGGCTACGATATTACCTTCCTTATCGAGCGACTGCGAAACATTAAGCTCTTCGTGATCGTTAAATACGAGACCTACGATACTTCCGTCACCGAGGCCGGTGCCTCCGAGTGTCGAATGCATGCTGTCCTTCTTGATATCAAAAGCGATGATACCGTCCTTATTCTTCATGAGTCTGACGAAGGTCATGCAATACGAATCGGGCTCACCCCAGAAGGTTTCATCGATGAAGGGATGAGAAAGTGTCCAGAATGCACTCTTACCTTCGGCAAAAGGCTTTGCTTCTTCGGTGTTCCAGTAAGGGATGAACATCTCGGGTGTGGCCGTCCTTGTCTGAGCCTCAGTCTTCTTGTACGAGAAAGTGGGCCTTCCCTGATTACAAAGGATGTAATAATCCTCAAGGTAATCGGTCTGCTTGATGTAGCCGCCCATGGAGTTGTATGTAGTGTTGTATGCTTTCTTGGTTGTCGGATCCGTAATGTTACGATCGTAGAGGTTGTAGTAGTAGTTGGTAACGTCGGCATCCGTCGAAAGGGTAGCCGCCTTGTTCTTGACGGATGTGAGCATGAGCTTTAAGTACTTGTCCGTAGCCGACATGGTACTCGAAACGCTGAGGTTACACTTGCTGATAACAGTGTCGGATGCCATGTTATATGAAACAAGACCAACGACGACGATCAGGATCACGGGCAGAACGAATGCAGCCATGAGCTTCCATCTGATCTTTGTGTACCTGCGAAGCTGTCTTGACTTGCGTCCGCCCGAAGGGTTCGAGAGGTCGTACCCGTTGATGTCCTCGATCTTGCGAATCTTCCTGTAGGCTTTAACGATCGCTCTTCCGACCATGGTAAAGAAACCACCCACAGCACAGAGGACCTTTTTGCATGTACCCTTAAGGTCAAAAGGCTTCTTCTCTTTAACGGGTTTCTCAGCCCCATCCTCTTCCGAAAGGGCCTCTTCTCCGGGAGCTTCACTCACAACTGCCTCTGCCGCAGGTGCCTCACTCACAGCAGCTTCTGCCGCAGGAGCCTCGCTCACAGCAGCCTCTGCCACCGGACCCACAGGACCATCCTGTGCCTCGTTAACATCCTGCTCTTTAGCAGCCTTCTTAGCGAGTTCAGCCTGCTCCTTCGCTGCTTTTTTCTCCGCAGCGGCCTGTGCCTTGGCAGCCTTCTTCTCTGCAGCGGCCTGTGCCTTGGCAGCCTTTTTCTCCGCGTCAGCCTGTGCCTTGGCAGCCTTTTTCTCTGCAGCGGCCTGTTCCTTGGCAGCCTTCTCTTCCGCTAAAGCCTGAGCCTTTGCAAGTCGTGCCTCTTCCTCGGGACTCTGCATGGCAGCACCGGACTCACCGGTCTGTTCTTCGACAGCGTCAATCCCTTCGTTCATGATGTCATCATTGTTTTCGCGATAATCGCTCATAACATTCATCCTCATTAAAGAAGTACAAAACAAAAAGTATCATTTATAAAGTAACTGTTTTAATCTTAACATAGGGGGGATGTCTTTTCAATCAAATCTTGGGTGAACACTCGGATAACATAAGGCTTTGCGCCACTTTTACTAAACACTTTTTCGATAAAAATATACATAATACTATTGACAAAGAATTGGATCGCGTGTATATTTATGAGGAATTCGAGAGAATAATGCATAAATATACATTACAGGAGGAAATATACATGAAAGAAAAAGTAATTCTTGCATACTCCGGCGGACTTGACACCACAGCTATCATCCCGTGGCTCAAGGAAAACTACGATTACGAAGTTATCTGCTGCTGTATCGACGTAGGACAGGAAAGCGAGCTTGACGGACTCGAGGAGCGTGCAAAGCTCTCCGGTGCCGAGAAGCTCTACATCGAGCACCTTACAGAGGAGTTCGTTGACGACTACATCATTCCCTGTGTAAAGGCAAGTGCCGTTTACGAGCACAAATACCTTCTCGGAACATCGATGGCTCGTCCTCTTATCGCTAAGAAGCTCGTTGAGATCGCACGTAAGGAAGGCGCTGTTGCCATCTGCCACGGTGCAACAGGTAAGGGTAACGATCAGGTTCGTTTCGAGCTCGGCATCAAGGCTCTTGCTCCCGACCTTAAGATCATCGCTCCCTGGAGATGCAATGAGACATGGGGCATGTCTTCACGTGAAGAAGAGATCGAGTACTGCAAGAAGCACGGCATCGATCTTCCTTTCTCGGCAGACAACAGCTACAGCCGTGACCGCAACCTCTGGCACATCAGCCACGAAGGACTTGAGCTTGAGGATCCCGCAAACGCACCCAACTACGATCACCTTCTTGTACTCGGCGTAACACCCCAGAAGGCACCCGATCAGGGCGAGAAGGTTACCATCTCATTCGAAAAGGGAGCACCCGTTGCTCTTAACGGCGAAAAGATGAGCGCAACAGAGATCATCAAGAAGCTTAACAAGCTCGGCGGAAAGCACGGTGTCGGCATCGTTGATATCGTTGAGAACCGTGTCGTTGGTATGAAGTCACGTGGCGTTTATGAGACACCCGGCGGAACTATCCTCATGGAGGCACATGACCAGCTCGAGGAGCTCATTCTTGACCGCGCAACCATGACAGTTAAGAAAGAGATCGGCAACAAATTTGCTGATGTCGTTTATGAAGGCAAGTGGTTCACACCTCTTCGTGAGGCTCTTCAGGCATTCGTTGAGAGCACACAGCAGTACGTAACGGGTGATGCTTCCGTTCTCCTTTACAAGGGCAACATCATCAAGCAGGGTACGACATCACCTTATTCACTCTACAATGAGAGCATCGCTTCGTTCACAACAGGTGATCTTTACGATCATCATGATGCAGAGGGCTTCATCAATCTCTTCGGACTCTCGCTTAAGGTAAGGGCAATGAAGATGGCTTCACTTAAGGACAACAAGTGATTGTTCATTTGGGACGTGCGTCCGGACAGCCCGGACAGCCCGGATTTGTATAATGAGATCTGACAATATTTGATGAATGAGAGGGGATCGTAAATACGGTTCCCTCGTCTTGTTTTCCTAAAGCATGAAGGGACAGCCGTTTTCACGGATTGACGCCTATATTGCACCGTTGTTCAGCGAAGTATTTATTGAAAAGAACATTTTCCTATGTTAAGATTAAGTGAGATGTTTTTCGCAGTAGTTGACCAGTGACGGTGGGAACAAAGTATTACAGTCCTTCGGATGAGAAAGCGTACATACATTGTTTCTTTACAAGAGCCCGCCGCTTCGGCGGAGTGCGGCTCACGGAATCAGGAGCGGTACAAGGTCCGCTTCCAAAGAGGAGATATTTATGGGTGATATTCGTGACGAAAGCGGTAACATCATGTATGATGGGAATCAAATCGGAGACCAGAATGTCCCGGGTGAAGCACAAGAGGCAGAGTCCGGGATCAACGAATTTGTGTCTGCCGGCAACATGACGGAAGAAGAGCGCAAGCGCATCGAGAAGGAGCGGGCAGCGCTTGAAAAGAAGGCGGCCAAGGAGCAGGCGGCGCTTGAAAAGAAGGCGGCCAAAGAGCGGGCAGCGCTTGAAAAGAAAGCGGTCAAAGAGCAGGCTGCGCTTGAAAAGAAAGCGGTCAAAGAGCAGGCTGCGCTTGAGAAAAAGGCTGCAAAAGAAAAGGAGCTTCTTGAAAAGCAGGCAACCCGTGAAGTTGCCTCTGTGAACGATGTTCAAAGCGAGACCGGCACAGAATCCGAAAATGCGGAGGCGGGCGTTGAAACCGCAGGTGAGACCGGTTCCAAAAAAGCATCGTCCTTCCCCGAAATATGCAAAAAAGTTCTTTTTGCTGTCGGAAGGTTTTTCCAAAAGATTGGCAAATCTATCGTTAAATTCTACAGAAAGATCCGCAAGATCGAGGATATAAGTTCCTATGACCTCGAAGGCGGCGGAATTAAGATCGGACGCAAAGCAAGGCAGCTTCGCAGATACACGAAGATCAGGTGGAAGCTGATGGCATCCTTCATCCTTCCCGTTATCCTTATTGTTGTATTGGGTCTTGTTTCGTATAACATGGCTTCGGAAACGGTTATATCGAAGTGTAATCTGAGCGTATCAAGTACCATGTCCGCGACGGACAAGTACTTAAAGCTCATGCTTACTTCGGTCAAGAACAAAGCAGCGACTCTTTCAACGGATGCTGATGTTACCAACTACTATTACAATCTTTACGATCGTAACATTACCGATCCGACGACAAAGAAAGCGTACAACACCACATATAACTCAATGGGAGGTTATATCAAGCAGACCGATTATCTGGAGGATTATTACATCCTTTGTAATCAGGGCAGACCCACTTTCTCCTACAAAAAAACAGAGGCACAGACAAGAACGGCCGATCCCGAGATGTTCCTTCCTTACTGGGAAACAGAGGAAGCCAAGCCTTTTGCCGAAGGAAAGAGCGCTTTCTGGACTCTGTCACATCCCTTTATCGATGAAACATTCTGGGGCGAGCCCGATTCGTATTGTATGACTTTCGTCAGACTTATGAAGAATAAGGACGGTGTCATTGCATTTGATATCAAGAAGGACAGCATGCAATCGACACTCGGAGGCACGGGACTCGGTGACGGAAGTATCGTCGGTCTTGTATTTAACGATCACGAAGAGCTTAATGTTTCACAGTCGCTTAATTCTGAGGGAAATATTGCGGCAGGGGAGATCATGAACGATGTAGTCTTTAACGATCCCGAACTTGCCGAATATGTTATGAATGCCGAACTTGACGGTCTCACAACCGAGATCAGTTACGACGGAGACACATATCTTTTCTACAGATCGGCGCTCGGTGATTCGGACATTATCCTTTGCGCTCTCGTTCCTGAGGAAAACCTTGCTTCGGAACTTACAACTATCAGGATCATAACACTTGTATTTGTGCTTGTGGGAGCCGCTATCGCTCTCGGAACCGGTATTCTTATCTCGTCGGGTATTGCAGGCACCTTGAAGAAGGCATGTACAAACCTTGCAAAAGTTGCGGACGGTGACCTTTCACAGGAATTTACCACGAGAAGAACGGACGAAATAGGACAGCTCACCGATACGATCGATAAGACGGTGCTCGGTATTCATTCGATCGTAGAAGAAGTAACAAGGTTCAGTGAGGACGTAAATACTTCATCCGCGCGAGTTGCCAAGACATCGAAACGACTTGTTTCTTCGATGAAGGTTGTTTCCGGTTCGCTCAGCGATGTTTACTCACAGGTTCAGGGTCAGGCAGTTGACACCGACACTTCGGCGGATAAGATGGCAGTTCTTTCGAAACGTATCGATGCCATCAATGACAATACCAGACAGATCGATGCAACCGTTGACAGAACAGTTGACATCTCCGAAAAGGGTCGCAGAACTATCGCGAGTCTTAATGAGCAGAACAGCATTACAACCGAGAATATCAATCATCTCGTTACGGATATCGACAGTGTTGTAAGAAAGGCACTCGGTATTTCCAAGATCACTGAGACGATGAACGAGATCGCAGAGCAGACCAACCTTCTTTCGCTTAATGCTTCGATCGAGGCTGCAAGAGCGGGAGAACAGGGACGTGGCTTCTCGGTAGTTGCGGAAGAGATTCACAAGCTTGCCGACGAATCGATCAAGGCCGGTGAACAGATCAACCAGATTATCGGTGAGATCAATGAGAGTACACAAAATGCGGTTAACTCGGCTAAGATGACCAATAAGCTCGTTGCCGATCAGAGCAGGATCCTTCTTGAAACCAACTCGGTATTCGGGCAGATCAATGATTGTATCGATGAGATGGCTAACCAGCTCGAACTTATCATGAGACAGCTCCATGAGATGACGGGCGACAAGGATGCGGTTTCTTCATCCATCGCCAATATTGTTGCCGTGGCCGGACGTGTTGCCGAAGCAACCAAGGGTCTCGGAACGCAGGTTGAAGATCAGGTTCGAATGATGGAGATCCTTGCGGAAAAGACGGCAGGTCTGAGTACTCAGGCTACGGAGCTCAACCAGAACATGGAAAACTTCATCCTTTGATCGGAGGGAGAAAAACCTTAGGTTCGGACATAAAAATTATCAGGGCTCAGGAGCGCCCGATGCGCTCCCGAGCCTTAACTAATGAAACGGAGATTTTGATTTGGGGAAATATTTGTACATTGCGGAGAAACCGAGTGTCGCAGCGGAATTTGCCAAGGCGCTCGGAACTGATTTTACCAAACGGGACGGATATATGGAATCGACCGACGCTGTGGTCACATGGTGCGTCGGTCATCTTGTCACGATGACATATCCCGAAGGGTACGATCCGGAGCTTAAGCGTTGGGCATTTAATACTCTTCCCTTTATTCCCGATGAATTCAAATATGAGATTATTCCGGCAGTACAGAAGCAGTTTAATATCGTTAAGGGACTTCTGACAAGACCGGATGTTGAACGCATATATGTGTGCACCGACTCGGGACGTGAAGGAGAGTACATCTACAGGCTTGTGGACATGATGGCGGGAGTGCCTTCCGACAGAGACAAGAGACGTGTCTGGATCGATTCTCAGACCGAGGAGGAAATTCTGAGGGGGATAAGGGAGGCAAAGCCTCTGTCTGCCTATGACAATCTTTCGGATGCGGCGTACCTGCGTGCGAAGGAAGATTATTTGATGGGCATTAATTTCTCAAGGGTTCTTACGCTTAAGTACGGCAACAGCGTTAAGAGAGGAGAAAAGAGAAGCGCCATCGCTGTCGGCAGAGTGATGACTTGTGTGCTTGGAATGGTCGTTCGCAGGGAACGTGAGATCAGGGATTTTGTAAAAACGCCTTTCTACCGGGTCCTTGCAACTCTTGATGTCGGAGGAAGTCCGGTGGATGCGGAATTCAGGGCTGTCGAGGGATCGCGTTATTTTGGAAGCACCAAGCTTTACAAGGACAACGGTTTCCTTGAGGAAAAAGATGCTCAGGAGCTTATCGACAGCATCCGTGGACAAAAAGCCTCCATTACCTCACTTGAAAAAAAGAAGGAAGTCAGAAAACCGCCGCTTCTTTTCAACCTTGCCGAGCTTCAGAATGAATGCTCCAGACTCTATAAAATAAGTCCCGACGAAACACTCGCAATCACACAGGAGCTTTATGAGAAAAAGCTTGTTACATACCCGAGAACAGATGCAAGAGTCCTTTCTACAGCTGTCGCAAAAGAGATCGCCAAGAACATAAGCGGTCTTAAGGGGATCGGTCAATTTGCGGGATTCGCGCAGAAAATTCTTGATGAGGGTGCTTATAAAGGGCTGGCAAAGACAAGATATGTCAATGACAAGCAGATCACGGATCATTACGCGATAATTCCGACAGGTCAGGGGCTTTCGGCGCTTGCCTCGCTAAAACCGCTTGCAGGCAGAGTGTACGAGCTTATCGGAAGGAGATTCCTCGCGATATTCTTCCCCCCTGCCACATACAGAAAAATCTCCCTTTGTACCGAGATACCGGTAAATCCGGAATTTTCAGGTCAGGGATCGGGACGTGAGAGCTTTTTTGTTTCTCTTAAAGCGCTCGAGGATGAAGGATTCCTTACGGTGTACCCTTATGCTGCGGGTAAAAAAAGCGCTGACGGGAAAGGTAAGACCGATAAGCGGGGAGAGACGAAAGAAGTTGAGGAAGGATCGTCAAACGATCCGGCATCGGAAGACGGTGATACAGAGGTCGGAGTCGGGAGCATTGAGGCAGTCGGCGCTTTAAGAAAAGGGCTTGTTCTTGATGTGAACGATCTGAAGATAAAGCCCGGAGAAACGTCACCGCCCAAAAGATACAACTCGGGTTCCATCATACTTGCGATGGAAAATGCCGGACAGCTTATAGAAGATGAGGAACTTCGCGCGCAGATCAAATCGAGCGGTATCGGGACGAGCGCGACAAGGGCCGAAATACTCGGAAAGCTTTTCAGAAACGAGTACATGGCGCTTAATAAGAAGACACAGATCATCACGCCCACGCTGCTCGGCGAGCTGATCTACGAGGTGGTCAATGCAAGCATTCGTGCTCTGTTAAACCCGGAGCTGACGGCGAGCTGGGAAAAGGGACTGTCTATGGTTGCAGACGGAGAAATCAGGCAGGACGAGTACATGATAAAGCTTACCGACTTTGTAAAAAAGCGAACCGATGCCGTAAAGATGTCGGGACCGATTCCTCAGCTAAGCCACAACCTCAAGGTCATAGAGTCTATTTATTCGTCTTCCAAAAAGTGAGAAAAATGCGACCTGTGCTAAGTCATTGTTGCTAAATTCTGAAAATATGATACAATTTACTTATTGCAAAACAATTGTGTGAAATTGACATTTCTTCAGAGGAGGATACATGTCGGAATATAGGAGATCGGAAAGAATTTCAATCAGCAGAGCGACTCCCGGAATGGAGCTGGCGAAGGATATATATTCCAGAAGTAACCAGGTCATTCTTAATGCGGGGTCGATTCTTGATGCTGCCCGAATCTCAAAGATCATGTTTTACAGCATTGACACGATATGGGTTTATCCCATGCCGGGAAATGATACAGGCCAAGAGACGTTATCGCAACAGCTCAAGAATAGTGTTGAATTTCGTGAATTTTCAAAGAGATACGATGAGACGGTCACTATCTTAAAGGATTCGTTCGTTAGGATAATGGCGGATGAGGGAGAACTTGATGAGGAACTTCTCCTCAACGAGGTGGACACAATTATTAATGAAAGCGGCGGAAGGTCCAGGATTTTTGGCATGCTTCATTGCATCAGGGACTACGATGAGCTTACATATATGCACAGCGTCAATGTCGCCATCGTTTCGAATTGCTTCGGCAGATGGCTCAACATGTCCGAGGATGACATCAGGCAGCTGACTCTGGCAGGTCTTTTGCA
>JAEEGK010007143.1_pt1 | contig 26646 bp, 14 predicted proteins | sample 8958771 | NCBI WGS metagenome assembly JAEEGK01 (sample SAMN16246547, study PRJNA631951) | gut metagenome | biome: gut microbiome; feature: rumen; material: SC-attached | host: Bos | place: Iran: Karaj | collected 2018-10 | reverse complement strand
GGAAAGTCTTGTCGAAGGTCTTCAGTGGCTGGTCGGTATAGGCCAGCATGTTCCAGGCAGCCGTCTTGCACTCAAACACGCGCAGGTTGTAGTCGGAGTTGACAAGGCTGCGTGTCAGGCCCGAGAAGAAGATGCCAATCTCAAAGGGGGGCATCTCGGCATTGCGCTTGATGATGCGCCACTCGTCGGAGTCACAGTCCAGGAAGAGCAGACCGTCCTTCTTGCCCAGCGCGATGCAAGCCTGGTCGAGCAGACCATTGTTCAGCCCGATGTATTCGCGTTCAGCCTCCGATGCAATCTTCACCACCTCAAAGGGCTGCAGCGTGATGTCGTTGGCTTTGGCGAAGGCCATCACATAGGCTATCAGCACGGCAGCACTCGACGAGAGGCCACCCACAGGCAGCGACCCTTGTATCACACCGTCGATGCCCCTCTTCAGCTCAAAGCGCTTGCGCAGGGCATACTTGGCACCACGGGCATAGTCGCCCCAGTGCTGCTCTTTCACCTGGCTCGGCTTGGTAATCTCAAAGCTCACGTCGCCCTCGAAAGTTCTCGACTTCAGGTTCACCATGCCATCCTGGCGCACATTGAACCACAAATCCACACCCTTGTTGATGGCAAAGCCCGTCACCAGACCGTGCTGGTGGTCAACATGTGCACCCAGCGGGCATACGCGGTAGGGTGCATAAATATGATACTGATATTCCATAACAATTGAATTGATGGTGCAAAGTTACAAAAAAACGAGAGAAATGCAAAAGGATTTCTCTCCTTTTTTTATCCCCGCATTATAGCCGCCCCTTATCAAGGGGCTCTAAATCTTTTCATTTCAAAATGAAAAGGACTCGAAACTCGTTTCGCAAGAACCTCGGAGGTGCCAAAGATGTGAAAAAGAAGAGAGCAAAACAAAGAAAATCCATTCCTCTTCATCGTAAACTCACCTCTTTGACCGTCAGTTAACAAAGTTTAAGGGGGAAACGGTATTCGTTAACAGGTTTTTTCGTATCTTTGCAAAGTGTAAGACTAATGAGAACCTGTAAATAGAGTAATAACTGAAAAAACTTTGAGATATGAAACAGCGACTCCTACTTTTGATGCTCACCTTGCTCATAGGCATGGGAGCTTGGGCAGAAGGCTACAATGTAATGATTGGTGGCGTTCAGATTACCTCTGACAACTATACTGCCATCAACCATAGTAATTTCCCTGCCATACAAAGCGGCACAGTGACGTTCAATCCATCAACGAACACGCTGACGCTCACGAATGCGGTGATAGAGTATTCTGGCTACGCCGTCCAGTTTAACGTCTCCGGCAGGATTGTCTACAACGGTACCAATACGGTAACCTCGACAACCAGTTCGGCCATCTATCAGAATTTTGAGCAGCTTGTCATTCAAGGCAGTGGCACGCTCACGGCCAATGGCTCCCTCGATGGCAACTGCGGAATCCTCATCAACAAAAACAGTTTTTCCACTGCCGACCCTACGCTTATCATCAATGGCGAAGTCGGAGGAACGGTGATAGCTACTGGTGCGTATGGCATTAGTGGCCTGATGGGGGATACTGAGCAGCTTGTCGTCAATGGTGCCACCGTGCATGCCACCGGCTCCTCTGCAGGTTCCATCTGCGACCTGAAGTCCATCACGCTAAACAACTGCTCCATTACTTCGCCTGCCAACGCTACTTACACTGGCGGAGCAGTGACAGCTGGCGGTTCAACGGTTACAAACGAAGTGGTCATTCAGCCTTATTCCGTCACAGGCATCCCCATCAATGAAAATACTTTCCCTGATGCTAACTTCCGCAGCTACGTCAGTAGTAAAGACACGAACGGAGATGGCTACCTGAGCAACAGCGAGATTGCGGCAGTAGAGACCATTAGTATTTATAACAAAAGTATCGCCAGTTTGGAGGGCATAGAGTTTTTCACGGCACTGACAACTCTTGATTGTAGCAGAAACCAGCTGACATCGCTCGATTTATCGCAGAACACGGCTCTGAAAAATTTGGATTGTAGTAGAAACCAGTTGACTACGCTCGACGTGTCTCAGAACACGGCTCTGATCACTCTTCGCTGTCAACGCAACCAGCTGACATCGCTCGATGTGTCGCACAATCCTTCCCTGAATGATCTTGCATGTTACGTTAATCAAATCTCTCTTGACAACATGACCGCGCTTGTCGAGAGTATGCCCACGAAAGAGGGTGGCACTTTCTATGTCTATATGTTTGATAATAGTGAGCAGAATGTATGTAGGGTTCCTCAGTCAAGAATTGCCAAGACCAAGGGCTGGACAGTGAAAGCATACCGAGGCAGTACATCAGAAGCTTATGATGGTGCACCTATTCCCATCAGCGCACCTTACTTCCCTGACTCCGAGTTCTGCACCTACCTCAGCAGCAACTTCGACAACGACGGCGACGGTGCTCTTTCTGAAACAGAGCTGGCGGCCAAAACCATTACTTTCAATTACCATAGTACCACAACAACATTGAAGGGCATCGAGTACTTCACGGCACTTGAGTATTTAAATTGCTACTCCAACAACTTAGCTTCGCTCGACCTGACGAAGAATCTGGCATTAAAGAATTTGAACTGTTCTTATAATGAGCAGATGCAAGTGCTCCTGCTCCCCAATACCACCACGCTGATAGATGTCGCCTGTGCGTATTGCAGTCTCTTGTCGCTCGACGTGACAATGTGCAAGGGGCTGGGAACCCTCCGCTGTGATCATAATTCATTGTCAACCCTGTATGCTAATAATGTCACGACGTTGAATTCTATTAAGTGCGAAAACAACAGCCTCGCAACATTGGGTATCACAGGATGTACAAACTTGCGGCAGGTCTGGGCCAATAATAATCGCTTGACCGCTCTGAACCTTTCGGGATGCACAATGTTGAATGAGCTCCGCATCTACAGCAACCAGATCAAGCAGCAGGCCATGAACGACATCATCACTGCGCTGCCAGAAAAGGTCAGCCCAGCAACTGGTAGTATTGTCCTGTTCTATACCGCTGGCAGTGAGGGCAATGAATACTCCGACGACAACATTGAGCAGGCCAAGCTAAAACGATGGTTTGCCTATAGCAATGACGGCACAGAGGACCAGGAAATTGTGCCTTGGTATGTGGAAATCGAGGATAAATACCACGCCAACTTCCCCAGCCAGTATTTCCGTACCTACGTGAAGCAGCATTTCGACACCGACCAGAATGGTGTTCTGAACCGGCAAGAGCTGGAAGCCGTGACGGCCATCGACCTCTCCAACAACAATGTCTACAACATGAAGGGTGTGGAATTCTTCCCGAACTTGGAAACCCTCAACTGTAGCAACTGTAGTTTGCGGGAAACTGCACCACTCGACCTCTCGAAGAATCTAAATCTGAAGACCCTCCACTGTGAAGGCAACCCCGCCTTGAACAACATCGACTTGTCGAACCATACTTACATCCGCGAGATTCATTGCAGCGAGTGCAATCTGAGTGCCGAGGCCATACAGGCGCTGATCAACAATTTGCCAGAGTCAACGCCAGGCGCTAAAGTGTATGCCTACAAGAAAACGGCTAACGAGCACAACGAGCTCTGCCTGACGTCAGAACAGGTGAGCGCTGCCAGCGCTAAGAGCTGGAAAATATACATCACCAGCGCTGACGGCACTCATACCGAGCTCACCTCAGGCGTCACTCCCATCAGCGCCAGGTACTTCCCTGATGCCGCTTTCCGCAGCTACATACATGACAACAGTGCCATCAATAAAGACGGCGACAATCTGCTCGTTGATGCCGGCGAGGCACGCTCTGTGACCGAGCTATACCTCAGCGGCATCACTATCAGTGATCTCGCAGGCGTCGAGCACTTCACCAACCTATCGAGCCTCATTTGTACAGGCATCCACTTGGAGCAACTCGACCTGACGAAGAACACAGAACTCGACCTGCTCCAGTGCGATGACAACCAGCTGGCTTACCTCGACCTGTCGAAGAACGCGAAGCTGCGCACGCTCTATTGCCAGAACAACCAGCTGGCTGTGCTCGACGTGTCGGGCACCGACCTCTATGAGCTGCAGTGCTACGGCAACCAGATCAAGGGCAGCGCCATGCAGCTGCTCATCGACGGTCTGCCTGCCGACAGGACGGTGCGCGAGGCTACCCTCATCGCCACACGGGCCAACGCTGAGCAGGACAACGACGAGCCCACGCTGACACAGGTGCAGACGGCCCAGGCAAAACGTTGGGCGGTGCTGATAAAAGAAGAGGGTGATGAGCAATACTCGCAGATAGGCGTCGTGGCCGATATCGACATCAACAAGCTCAACTTCCCTGACGACAAGTTCCGCAATTACATCAGCCAGAAAAGGGATAAGGACAGCGACGGCAAGCTCTCGGCTTACGAAATCGACCAAACCACACAGCTGATAATTCCTGATAGAGGTATCAGGGACCTGAAGGGTATCGAGTATTTCGTACAACTGGAAGAACTGAATTGCAACAACAATTGGCTGAAAACTATCGACATGTCTGCTAATAAGAAGTTGAAAGTGCTCAGGTGCAACAATAACCTGCTGAACACCCTTGTCCTTTCGCAAAACAAGGCGCTGGAGATACTCGATTGCTCTCGCAACGAACTGACGGCAGTCGACCTCTCGCAGAACACGCTGCTGAAGGAATACAATTGCAGCGGGAACAGTATCTGGAATACCTTCACACTACCGGAAAACAAAATGCTGACTCACCTTGATTGCAGCAATAATTATATAACAAATCTCGACCTTCGGAGCAACGTGGCGTTGAAAGAGGTCTATTGTCAGAAGAACGATATAAAAGATGGGCCTGATTCCTATGGACTTCGTCTTCCCCAAGTGGAAGGAGCCACCATTTACTATAAAGTCCCGAACTTAGGGGTTGAGCACAACGCCATTTTTACTGAACAGCACAATGGAATACATTTACTGGAAGGTGGATGGAAAACGAAGGTACTTAATGGAGAGAATTGGCATAGCGTAATCCTTATTCTCGATGAACTCGACGACGACGAGGTGGTAGCAATTAGAGGCGAGAACGCTATTATAGGGAATCCTGAAGTGCTGTCTATGTTTAATTGGGGAGTTTATGATCATGTGGCAGCACGGTTAATCAAAAATGTAACCGAGATTGACGTCAGCGGAAAGACTCTTGCGGGGGATGGGATAAGAGGCCTCTATCCGTTTACGAACCTGACGACGCTGAAGTGCAACGGCAGCCAGGTGTCGAAGCTCGACCTGTCGTACTTCCCGAAGCTCACGCGTATAGAATGCTACAACAACCAGATACAGGGCGAAGAGATGCAGGCCTTCTTCGACAACCTGCTCGACTTCTCGAAGTCCTCCGATGACCACGTCATCATCTTCAGGTCGGCTGGTAGCAATGAGCAAAACGGCACGCCCACCAACGACCAGATATTACTCGCCAACCAGAAAGGGTGGAATGTGTATACCATTGATGCCAATGGCAATTATACTGACTTCGAGACGCCCTCGGTTGCTATCGATGCCACGAACTTCCCTGATGAGATATTCCGCAACTACGTCAAGACGAACTTCGACAAGAACAGCGACAACAAGCTCTCCTACGAGGAGCTAAAGGCCGTGAAAGAGATCAGAATTTACGACAAAGGCATTGCCAACCTCAAAGGCATCGAGCACTTCCTGGAGCTGACAGTACTCAATTGCGATAATAATCCGCTGAATGACCACCCTATTGATTTGTCGGCGAACAGGAAGATAGAAATTATACAGGCCCATAATTGCGGCTTGTCGGGGACTATCAACTGGTCGGGCTTTGCCCACCTGCGCTATGTAGGCTTTCACAGTAGCAGCATTACTGCCATCGACGTGTCTGATTGTCCGAATCTGACGAGGCTTGACTGCTACCACAACCAACTGACTTCACTGAACATAACGGGATGCTCCAAGCTTCAGTATATATTTTGTTGGAACAACCAGCTGACCTCACTTGACGTATCGGGGTGCGGGGACTTGAGGGAATTGAAATGTTCAAATAATCTACTGACTGCGCTCGACCTGTCGGGATGCCACGCATTGAAGAAACTCTCCTGCGGCTTCAACAAGCTGACTGCCCTCGACCTGACCGACTGCTGGGCATTGGAGGAAATCGAATGTCAGTACAACCAGCTGACGGCTCTCAACTTCGCGCAAAACAAGATGCTGACCAAGGTGGATTGCTACTCTAACAGCATTGAGGTCAACGCCATGCAGACCCTCGTAGAGAGCCTGCCGACGGTGAGCAGTGGTGAATTGGTGCCAGTGTTCTATAATGACTCGAACGAGCATAACTATATCACGGATGAGCAGGCGGCTATCGCCACCGCCAAAGGATGGACGGTGCGGGACCTTTGGTCGGACGACTTTGAAGAAAAGCTGGTCATCGACCAGAACCACTTCCCCGACAAGAACTTCCGCAACTATGTCCGAGAAAATGTCGACACCGACGGTAACGGAGGGCTCACGAGCGCCGAGATCGATGCGGTGGTGACGATGGATGTCAGCAGCAGGGAGATTGCCGACCTCACGGGCATCGAATATTTCACTGCACTGCAGCAGCTCATCTGCGACAACAACCAGCTGACCGCGCTTGACCTCTCGGCTAATACCGCGCTGACGAACCTGAGTTGCACGGAGAACCAGCTCGCCACGCTCACACTCACCGGCTGCAGCGGGCTGAGAGTGCTGAGCTGCGCTGCCAACCAGCTCGCCTCGCTCAACTTGAATGGCTATACCGCTCTCACGACTGTCAACTGTGCCGACAACCAGCTGACGTCGCTCACCCTCACAGGCTGCACAGCGCTCACCAGGGTACAGTGCAACGACAACAAGCTGGCCACGCTCGGCGTGTCGAGCAATACGGCTCTGCAGCACCTCGAATGTAGCGGCAACCTCATTACTACGCTCTCAGTATCAGGCTGCACGGCACTTGAGGAGCTGTCCTGTGCCGACAACAAGCTGAGTACGCTCACCGTGAGCGGCCTCACGCTGCTTGAGGAACTCAATTGCAGCGGCAACCAGCTGTCGGATCTTGACGTCTCTCGCAATCGGCTTCTGCTGTCGCTGTCCTGTTCCGACAACCGCCTGACCAGTCTCACTGTTTCCAACAATGCGGCCCTCCAGCTGCTCGAATGTGCCAACAATCAGCTGCCGGAACTCAACTTGGCAGTCTGCACCTCACTGGAGATGCTCGACTGCAGTGGCAACTGGCTGACCTCGCTCGACCTCTCGCAGAACACCAAACTTGAGGTGCTCTTGTGCCATAACAACCGTCTGACCTCGCTCACAGTGTCGCCTCAGACCACCAACTTGACGCTGATGACCTGCCACATCAACAAGCTCAACGGAACGGCCGTAGACAACCTGATAGCCAGTCTGCCCACGCTCACGGAGGCATGGGGCTATCTGTACCTGCTGGACAAGAGAGCCAGTGCCAATGACCAGAACAACTGCACACAGGCTCAGGCGCTGACGGCCAGCGGTAAGCATTGGAAGGTGGCTCAGTACCTCAGCGACGGAAGCGTGGCCCTCATCTACGACCCAGATGCCATCGCCACTGGCGACGTGAATGGTGACGGCAACCTGAGCATCGCTGATGTAATGGCCATCGTGAACTACATCCTTGGCCTGCTACCGGATGACTTCTATCCAGAGGCCGCCGACATGAACAACGACGACGACATCACTATCACTGATGCCACCATCATCCTGAGCAGGATACTGAATGAGTAAAGCACTCCCCGCCCCCTTCCAAGGGCGGGGAACTTTGCATCAAGAAGCCATCAAACGATTAACATGAAAACGGAGAGGACTATCATGGTGGGGGCTGTGTGCCTGATGCTGCTGTCGTGCGGCAGGAGGCAGACGGCGACCACGGACGAAAGGGAATGGGAAGAGGTGAAGGTGGAGACGACGGCTCCTGCCACAGCGCAGCCGGCACAGGAAGGCGCACATGCCACCAACACGGAGGTGAAGACGCAGGAGGAGGTGAAGCACACGGCGACGAGAGGAGGATCGTCGTCGTACTCCTACGACCAGGAGGACGACGACAATATGCGTGGCTTCGACCCTGCCTCAGAGGACGACATGCCTGACAACGGCATGAGCCGCTACATGGAAAACAATGATGACGAGGGCTGGGACTAGAATGCCAGCCGGCTAGACGCGCTCAACTAAGGCGAGGTGCTCAGGGTGGACGTGGACGGAGCGGTAGTCGTAGGCACGAGCTACCTTGCCGTCGGTGGTGGCAGCAGGGGCGTCATCGGGAGCCTCTGGGAAGGCCTTGCCCTCCTTGAGCACACGGATGGCCTCGCGGATGGCTGGATCGTCGCGATTGAGATACTGGATCCACGCCTGCTCGTCGAGCATGTTGTAGACGATGCGGCTGACGAGGAACTCCTCGAGAAGATGATGGGAGCGCTGTATCATGAGGTTGCGACGACGCAGTCCGTGGTTGTCGGCATACTGCACGAACTTCTCGACGATATTCTGACGCTTGAGGTACTTGGCCAGCGACTGCTCGTCGTTGAACTCAGTGAGCTTCTGGCGGTTCTGGTCGGTATAGTCGTAGCTGAACTGCAGGATGAGTCCGCTAAAGGCTGCCTCACGGTAGTAGACGGTGTAGTCGGTGGTGTCCTCAGGGATGAAGATATCAGGGGTGATGCCTCCTCCGCCATAAACGGTGCGGCCGATGCGGGTGTGATACTCTGGTCCTGTATGCTTGATGCTGTCCTGCGAGAAGAACTCGCCATGCTGATAGCGCAGAAGCATGTCCTCCTCATAGTCACGGTCCATACCGCTGGTGTAGGGCTTCTGGATGCAGCGCCCAGAGGGAGTGTAGTAGCGGGCGATGGTGAGGCGCATGAGCGACCCGTCGGTGAAGGGTATGGGCTGCTGTACGAGTCCCTTGCCAAAGGAGCGACGGCCGATGATGGTGCCACGGTCGTTGTCCTGGATGGCACCTGCGAGGATCTCGCTGGCCGATGCCGACCCTTCGTCGATGAGCACCACGAGGGGCATGTAGACGTAGGAGCCGCGTCCGCTGCTGCGATACTCGTCGCGTGGATAGTGGAGACCCTCGGTATAGACAATGAGGCTGTTGCGCGGCAGGAACTGCTGGGCGATGTTGACAGCCGACTGGAGGTAGCCGCCCGTGTTGCCACGAAGGTCGACGACGAGGCGGTTGAAGCCTTCCATCGACAGCTGTGCAAGGGCGATGATGAGCTCCTCGTAGGTATTCTCGCCGAAGTTCTTGATCTTGACATAGCCCGTGGCCTCGTCGAGCATGTAGGCAGCTGTGACGCTGTGGGTCTCGATCTTGTCGCGGATGACGGTAAACTCATGCTTGCGTCCCTCGAGTCCTCTGACCACGCCCAGGCGTACCTGGGTGCCCTGGGGGCCTTTCAGGGTGTGCATGGCGACCTCGTTGGTGAGGCTCTCACCTGTGAACACGGAGTCGTCGACGGTGACAATCTTGTCGCCAGCGAGGAGTCCGGCCTGCTCAGCTGGTCCGCCGCTGATGACGTTCTGCACGCGCAGGGTGTCGTTGCGGATGATAAACTCGATGCCCACGCCATAGAACGATCCTCGGAGGTCGTCCTCGGCCAGCTCTACGTCCTCAGTGGAGATATAGACGGAGTGGGGGTCGAGCTCGCTGAGGATGAGGGGTATGGCCTTCTCGACGAGTTGATCGACATCGACAGAGTCGACATACTGCTTGTCAATGCCCGAGAGAAGGTTCGACAACTTGTTGGCTCCCGCCTTGATGGTGATGCTCAGCCGGTTGCCTGAGGACTGGAGTCCATAGAACGATCCTATGACAATGCCCACGATGACTGCGAGAGCGAGCCAGAGGGGCATGAAACGATTCTTCTTGTTCATATTTCGAGATATACAACTTCTATTCCTGCGCGCTCGAGCAGCTGTATGCCGTCCATGAGACGGTACTTCTCGCCGTACACGACGCGCTTGATGCCTGCCTGGATGATGAGCTTGGCGCACTCGATGCAGGGCGAGGCGGTGATGTAGATGGTGGCTCCGTCGCTGTTGTTCGACGAGCGTGCGAGCTTGGTGATGGCATTTGCCTCGGCATGGAGGACGTAGGTCTTGGTGAGTCCATGCTCGTCCTCACAGATGTTCTCGAAGCCGCTGGGCGTGCCGTTGTAGCCGTCGCTGATGATCATCTTGTCCTTGACGACAAGGGCTCCCACCTGGCGCCGCTGGCAGTAGCTGTTCTCGGCCCAGATGCGCGCCATGCGAAGATAGCGCTGGTCGAGGTTATGTTGCTTTACGTTTGATTCCATTGCGTTTCAAAAGTGCGTCGATGGTGGGCTCACTGCCCTTGAACTGCTTGTAGAGGGTCATGGGATCGGCCGTGCTGCCTCGCGAAAGTATGTTGTCGCGGAAGCTGCGGGCAGTCTTCTGGTCGAAGATGCCGTGGCGCTTGAACACTGCGAAGGCATCGGCATCGAGCACCTCGGCCCATTTATAACTGTAGTAGCCTGCGGCATATCCGCCTGCCATGATATGCGAGAACTGGGTGGTCATGCAGGTGTCATAGCGCTGTGGCATGATGATGGCGCGCTGCCATGCTCGTTTCTCGAAGGGGATGATATCATCGGTGAACTCATCCTTCTGGGTGTAGTAGGCCATGTCGAGCAGTCCGAAGCTGACCTGACGAAGACAGGCCGTGGCAGCCATGAAGTTGCGGCTGCGCACGATGCGGCGAATGAGATCGTCGGGCAGGGGCTCGCCTGTCTGATAGTGGAAGGCGAAGGTGCGCAGGAACTCGCTCTCAACGGCATAATTCTCCATGAACTGCGAGGGCAGCTCGACGAAGTCCCAGAGGACATTGGTGCACGAGAGGCTCTCGAAACGGCAGTTGGAGAAGATGGCGTGGAGGGCATGGCCAAACTCATGGAGGAAGGTCTCGACCTCGCCCAGGGTGAGCAGTGCCGGCTTGGCAGCAGGCTGTGGTTCCTGTGACGTGGCATCGGCTGCAGGGGGCAGGGGCTTGGTGAGGTTCATCACCACGCTGACATGGGGTCGGACGTTCTTGCCCTTCTTGTCAATCCACTGCTCCTGATACTGGGTCATCCATGCTCCACCCTGCTTACCCTGACGCGGATGGAAGTCGGCGTAGAACACGGCTAGGAAGGTGCCGTCGGCATCGAACACCTCATAGGCTTTGACATCGGGATGGTAGACGGGTATGGCAGCATTCTCCTGGAAGGTGATGCCATAGAGCCGATGGGCCAGGCCGAAGATGCCTTCGATGACGCGGTCGAGCTGGAAGTAGGGTCGCAGCATCTCAGCGTCGATATTGTATTTCCTCAGCTGCAGCTTGTGGCTGTAGAAGGAGAGGTCCCAGGGTTCGAGAGTGGAAAGCGGAGAGTTGAGAGTGGAGAGTGGAGAGTTTGCTACCGCTTTCACATTTTTAAAAGCGAAGCTCTGCAGCTCCTCCATCTCCTTGAGGGCGGCAGGCTTGTAGGCATCGATGAGGTCGTAGAGCAGACGATAGACGCTGCGGACATTCTTCGCCATGCGACGGCGCAGCACATAGTCGGCATAGGTCTTGTAACCCAGCAGCTGTGCTATCTCGCGCCGGAGGTTGATGAGGCGCCGGCAGATCTCGAGGTTGTTGTTCTCGTCGTCGTGGATGCCCTTGGTATTGTAGGCCATATACATCTGGCGACGCAGCTCACGCTGGGTGCTGTAAGTCATGAAGGGCGAATAGCTGGGTGCATCGAGGGTGAACACCCATCCCTCGAGCTCGCGCTGACGGGCCTCCTCGGCTGCAGCGTCAATGGCGGTCTGGGGCAGCCCGTCGAGCTGGGCGGCATCTGTGATGTGGAGCATGAAGTCCTTGTTCTCCTTCAGCAGGTGCTGCGAGAACTGCAGGCCCAGCAGCGATGCCTCTTCAGTGAGGGCACGCAGGCGGTCCTTGTCGTCCTTCGAGAGCAGGGCGCCACTGCGTACGAAGCCTTCGTAGCAGTCGTCAAGGAGCCGCTTCTCCTCAGGCGTCAGACGGCGATGATGGCGATGCACATACTGCACACGCTGGAAGAGCTGCTCGTTGAGGCGCATGTCGTTGGCATGCTGCGTCAGGATGGGGCTCATCTTCTGTGCCAGGGCGTCCATCTCGTCGTTGGTCTCGGCCGAGAGGAGATTGAAGAACACGGTCGACACACGGTCGAGCAGGTCGTAGTAGCCCTCCGTGTCGTCGTCCTTGTTGATGATGGTATTGTCGAAAGTGGGTCGTGCAGGATTATTGATGGTTTTCTCGAGGTATTCCTTGTCACGGCGGATGCCCTCCATGAACGCCTCCTCATAGTCCTCCATACGGATACGGTCGAAGGGCGGCGTGTCGTGGGGCGTGCCATAAGGCTCGAAAAACGGGTTCTTCCGTTGCGCTTTATCTTCAGTCATGTTGCTCTATAACATTATCAGCCTGCAAAATTACTAATTTTCTGCGAAACACACATATATTTTTAAATTATTTAGTACCTTTGCACCAAAGAAAACAAAATAAAACAAAACCTCGAACCAAAAAACATAAAACATATCGTGACTATGAACCTACACCTCACCTCCACCATCCAGCTGCCCGAGCACAAGCTGCGCAGGCAAGTCATCGACCTCTGCAACCATGTGGGCAAGCCACTGCTCAAGCTCTCGACCAAGGACTATGTCGACAACAATCTGGGACACCTCGTAGAGCAGTTCGACGGGCAGGCCGGCCTTGTCAACATCGAGGTGTTCAATGAACTGCAGCACACCATCACGGGATGGCCTGGGGGCAAGCCTGGAGTAGACGATACCTACCGCCCTGAGCGTGCCCTGCCCTACCCCAAGCGCGTGATTGTGTTCTCGCCTCATCCTGACGACGACGTCATCTCTATGGGCGGCACCATACGACGCCTGATGCAGCAGCACCACGACGTGCACATTGCCTACGAGACCAGCGGCAACATTGCCGTAGGCGACGAGGAGGTGTCGCGATTCATGCATTTCATCAACGGCTTTAACACCATCTTCGCCAACGGCTCGGACGAGGTGATCAAGCACAGCTACCAGAGCGTGAAGAACTTTCTGCGCAACAAGAAGCCCGGCGACCTGGACAACGGCAACATCCTGCGCCTGAAGGGGCTCATACGAAGAGGCGAAGCCCGCCTGGCCTGCTCCTACAACGGCATCCAGAGCGACCACATACACTTCCTCGACCTGCCTTTCTACGAGAGCGGACGAATCGAGAAACTGCCGCTGCAGGAGGAAGATGTGCGCATCGTACAGCAGCTGCTGGCCGAGGTGCGTCCTCACCAGGTATATGTGGCTGCCGACTTGGCCGATCCCCACGGCACTCATCGTGTATGCACGGATGCCGTGCTAGCTGCCATCGAAGAGGAGCGGCTGGCAGGGGCTGCATGGGTAAGCGACTGCCGCGTGTGGATGTACAGGGGTGCCTGGGCAGAATGGGACGTGGCCGACATCGAGATGTGCGTGCCCATGAGTCCTGAGGAGCTGCGCGAGAAACGTAATGCCATACTACGCCACCAAAGCCAGATGGAGAGCGCACCCTTCCTAGGCAACGACGAGCGGCTGTTCTGGCAACGGGCCGAAGACCGCAACCGTGACACCGCCCGTCGATACGACGACCTGGGACTGGCCTGCTACGAGGCCATGGAGGCCTTCGTCGAATACAAGTTCTAGCCCTGCGCCTTCTTCGTGCTCTGATAGATGAGGTCTGCGCCCACGATGATCAGGATGATGGGTGCGGTATAGACTGCCCAAGGCTCGTCGGAGACGCGCTCCAGCCAGCTGATGTGAATGAGACCTGACACGGTGGCGAGTTTCAAGAGGCTTGCTACCACGAAGATGATTCCGATAATTAATCTTAAATGTTTCATAACCGTTAGGATAAATATTTAGTTCTCAAATTCTTTCAGTTCGTCCAGTGCGCGTTCGATTTCCTGCACCTGCTGGGCATGACGACGGAGTTGCCATCTGCCAAAGACAAAACCAAGGAGCAGGGTGAGCAGTGAGAGTCCTAATGGTAGTATGAGTCTCGTTCCGAGCACGTAACCTGCTTTGGTGTTGAATCCCAATTCCAGAATATAGAAGGCTATCATTGCCAGGCATACGGCACCAATCATCCAGACTTTCTCCTGCTGGCAGATCTTCTTATAAGAGAGTACCAACCGACTGAGTTCTCTGCTGCCCTTGCCACCCAAGTCGAATTTCGACAGCAGGGAGAGTTTCCATACCATGGGAATCAATCCTATTACCATCACGCCCTCGACGATGGCGAACGAGGTGGTCTGGATCGGCGTATTCATATAGACATACGGGAATATCACGCAGATGATGAGCATATTCACCACGAAACTGTAAATGTTCTGACCCATGATGTGGTCGTAGGCCGTCTTGGTCTTCTGCTGAATCAATTCCTTCACTACGCGAAGATTGACTATTTCTGTTTCTGCAAGGCGCTTGTCTAAAGCGTTCCAACTGCTTTTCAAATCATCGAGTTCCATTATTCTTCATTGTTTTTTAGAGATTCGACATTTTCTTTAATTTCTCTTTCGTACGATTGAGTTTGACGGCAACGTTGGCCTTAGAGATGCCTAGGATGTCGGCCATTTCCTGATAGCTGCGTTCCTCGAGCCAGAGGAGAATCAGCGCGCGTTCCAACTTCCCCAGCTGGTTGATGAGTTTGTAGAGTTCCTTGAGCTGCCCAGTGGTCTCGGCATCGGCCTCGAGCTGGCTGGCCACCTGAGCCGTCATAGGAACGGTCTGAGGACGGTTGCCTGAGCGACGCAGAAAGGTGACGCACGTGTTCATGGCAATGCGATAGACCCAGGTGGTGAGTGCGCTGTCGCCACGATAGCGGGGGAAGGCCTTCCAGAGGTTCAGCACTGTCTCCTGAAACAGGTCGTTCAGGTCGTCCTGGTCTTTGGCGTAAATGTAACACACCTTGTAGATCGTGCGCTTCTGTGCCTCGATCATGTCAAGGAATGCTTTCTCTAACTCTTTCGTTTCCATCTTAACTCTTTCGTTTGACCTATTAGTCGCAGAAACAGCAATAAAATTACATCCTAACGAAGAAAAATACAAAAAAGCCATCAAGGGGACTTGATGCAATGCCCCCTTGACGGCTCATTGACGACGCATCTACGCATGCACCCTACGGAAAGGAACATTTCAGAGGGTGCAAGGATGATGCATCAATAGCGCACGTTGCCGTCGTAGTTGAAGATGGCCTGTCGCGTGTTGACTTCCTGATCGTAGAACTGCACGGCTGAGTCGTTCATCTTGGGATGCTGCTGCTTGAGCAGGCGGATGACCTCGGCTCCTGCCCAGATGACGGGGCCATAGCCGTGGGCAGCCATGACGTTGACTGGACGATAGGCATAGAAGGAGGGTTCGAAGCCCATGCCTGTGCCTACGCAAACGCCTTCCACCTGACCCTGCTCGTTGACAGCCGACTGAACGGCATGCCACCCCAGCAGCACAGCTGGTCCATAGGCCTTGGCATCGAGCCATCCCTTGTTGATGCCGTGTGCCAGACAGCAGGTGTAGATGGCCGTAGCCGAGGTCTCGAGATAGGTATCGTTGCGATCAAGGAGCTGATGCCAGAAACCATCGTGGTGTTGCAGGGCTGCCAGTCCCTCGGCATGCTGTTTCAGGAGGTCGAGGATCGGCTGACGCTGTGGATGGTTCTCAGGCAGCACATCGAGCACCTCGCAGAGGGTGAGGATAGCCCATCCATTGGCTCGTCCCCAAAAAAAGGCCGGATGCGGCTGCATCTCCTCCACCCATCCATGGCGGAAGAGCTTTTTCTCAGGCACGAACATGCGACTGGCAAACTGCAGCACCTGGCGTGCGGCCTCGTCGTAATACTTTGCGTCGCCCGTCAGACGTCCGTAATAGGCCACTGGAGGTATACCCATGAACATATCGTCGAGCCAAACGGTATTCTTCTGAGGGCGCAGACGTGCGAAGGTGCCGTCGGCCAACCGATACTCCTTGTTGACGATGTAGGAGGCATAGTTATCGATGAGGGGACGCAAGGCCAGCGAGGGGTCGATGCTGAGCATCTTGATCATCGAAGCGCAGACGGCACCGGCATCATCGAGAGCATGGGGGTCGACGACACGGCGTATGTTGCCGTCGAAGCTCTTGCGCTGCTGGTGCAGCTTCTGAAAATAGGGGAAGATGTCGGCCAGGAGACGATGACGCTTGACCACATAGTCGCGATAGGCCACGTCGCCAGTGACATCGTAGGCAGCCAGTACACCAGAGTAGGTGACGCCCCACTCGTAGCTGGTGAGACGGAATCCGCCCTGCTTCAACTGCGTGCGCTCATTGATGTCGCTGAGACGAGTGACCTCTGCTCCGCTGGAGCGATCGACGATCGAGGCTGGCGTCTCACGATCGATATAGGCGAGGACACGGTCGATGGTCTGCTTCACCTCTTCGACCTTGGGGATGCCATAGGCTATGCGATAGCCTGGGCGCATGAGGTGCAGCGGCGTGTTGTTGTCATTGACGGGCTGCTGGGCTGTCAGCAGCGTGGGTAGTGCCGTGAAAAGGCAAGCGAACAGGATTTTCTTCATATTATTTCAGGAATGGATTAACTGTTTTGTCAGGACCCAGGTAGAAACCTGTTTCAGGCGGCTGGTTATAGGCTGTGTTCTCGGCAGCCACGCTGAGACGGTAGGGGATATCCTCCATGAGGCAGTTGATGCGATACTCAGTGGGCATGGTGGTGACATAGAGCCGCAGCTCAGTGCTCTCACGGTTGCGGATGAGCACCTCTTCACGCCAGTCGCCCAAGAGGTCGGCAGAGAGTGTGGGGTTGGACTTCGAACCATTGTTGAACTGTCCGTCGAACTTCTCCAGGTCAACGACAGCATGATTCTGCCAGTCGTACTTCGAGACGGTCTCATGGTCGAGGAGCTCACGCAGGAGGTCGCCATCCCACCAGATGCCGAAGTTGACAGAGAGCCAACGGCCATTCATGGTAATCTGGGTGTTGTGCTGCGGATCATCACTATCCTTGGCTCCGATGACGACCTCACCCTTGATGTTGCGCACGCCATGACTGTCAGAGCTCCACATCTCGACGCCAGGATTAGTGGGATCGATGTCGGCAGCCATGCAGCGGCCCACGTCGCTCTTACTGGGTATCTGGAAGATGACTTCGCCAGTGCGTGCATTGCGCAATTCGGAGCCATCGCGACGGTTCTCATGGCAGTCCCACACATGCAGGTCGGTGGTGGTGGGGTCGAAAGCGGTGAGGTGCATGGCATCACCATGTCCGAAGCGGGTATTGTAGAGTCCGCGTCCGTCGTTGTCAACGCACATAGCACCATAGGTAATTTCGTCGCAACCGTCGCCATCGACATCAGCGATGCGCAGGTTGTGGTTGCCCTGTCCGGCATAGGTTGCCCACTCAGGATTGCGTGTGTCGAAAGTCCAACGGTTCTTCAGTGTCCGTCCGTCCCAATCCCAGGCAGCAATAACGGAGCGAGTGTAGTAGCCTCGGCAGAAGATGCCACTGGCATGGATGCCATCGAGATAGCCCACACCAGCCAGGTAGCGCTCTGAACGATTACCACGGTCGTCACCCCAGTCGGGCAGGTTGCCACGATCGGGCACATAAGGCTTGGTGTCCATGACCTCGCCCGTCAGACCATTGAAAACGCTGATGAACTCTGGCCCCTCAAGGATGCGGCCTTCCTTGGGGATGCCTCCTCCACGCTGCTGGCGCTGTCCTGGCTGTGCCTGCTGCTGAGGCTGCGGATTGGCAAGGTGCTCCTGGGCCTCCTTCACTCCAACGCGATAGTCGGCATTGGGGTCGCCAATGACTTTGCCACGTCCATCGACGGTGCCATCGGCCGTCTTCACCATCATCTCAGCCTTGCCGTCGCCATCAAAGTCGAAGACCATGAACTGCGTGTAGTGTGCTCCGGCACGTATGTTGCGCCCCATGTCGATGCGCCAGAGACGGGTGCCATCGAGACGATAGCAGTCGAAAAGTACGTTGCCCGTGAAGCCGTCGTGGGCATTGTCATGGGCATTGGAGGGGTCCCACTTCAGGATAATCTCGTATTGTCCGTCGCCATCGACATCGCCCACACTGGCATCATTGGCCGAGTAGGTGAAGCGGCGGCCGTCAGGGGTTGTACCGTCGTCGGGCTTCTGGATAGGAATGGGGATGAAGCCGATGGGGGCATCTTTCTTGAGGGTGTAGCTGCCGTTCTTTCCGCCGCCTCGCACTTCATAGACGGCATCCTGATCGGAGGGCTGCTCGTCGACGAAGAAGGTACCTCCCTTCTTGAGGGGTGATGTATTGAGCTTCTTCCCATCACGATAGACGTCGAAGGACTCTCCGACAGCATCAGAGGTGAGCGTCCGCCAGCTGACGACGACTTTCTGTCCGCTACGAATGGCAACGACGCCACGGTTCAGTTTTTCTCGATTCATCTTGTCCATGTTGTAGCGGGGCTGTGCCACAGCAGTCAGGCATCCCACCATCAACAGGCATCCTAGCATGAGTTTTGTTTTCATTGTTGTGTAGTTGTGTTAGTGAATGATAAGTTTCTTGTTTCTGATGTAGATTCCACGGCGGGCAGGACGCTGTACACGGCGACCCTGAAGGTCGTAGACAGAGTTGTCAGACCGAGCATCTGAGCGTTGAGGAGTGATGTTGGTGGAGTACCACCCCATTTGCTCCATATCGTTGAGCACACGCTCGCTGCGATAGGGGAAATAGTCGTTGAGCAAGCGCTGACGCTCAGCCAGATAATAATCGTCGGGGGTATAGAGGTCACCTTGCGTCTGATATGGATGTACGTCACGCCGATAGTCACCCCAGCGGGCCGCCTCGGCATAGAGCGAGGAAGCGATAGTGTTATACAAGCTGTCCCAAAGAGCGATGACAGGCTCTGGCGAGAGCATACCTGGTGGTGTGAGCAACTGGTGGGCTCGATCCATATAGCGGTTCTGGAACAGGCGGTTGTGCATCAACTGCATGAAAATGCCACTTGGACAATCGCGTGTGTTAAGTCCCAGTTTGTTATCGGAAAGCGATTCGAATATCGACTCCGTATCCCAGCAGATGAACTCGAAGCCCTTGTCGGCTTGGGTGCGATTGCGGAAGGCTATCCAGTTGTGCTGATCCCAGTCGGTATTGCCACCATACTGGTTGATAAGCATATAGTCGATGAAACCGTCGATGTCGAGTAACGGCTCGATCGAGGCATCACGCTCACCTTGGGCATTCAGTCCCTGCAGGCGGTAGTAGCTATCACGACTGGAAGCTGCCTTTTCAACTAAGGCCAGCATCTCATTCCATTTGTCGAGCGTGCCATCGCCTGCCTCAATGGTGTGGCGTCCACCCTGCTCCTCTACTTTAATCACATCGTAGTCGCTTTTCTTTCCTCCGAAGTGCTCTTTACAATAGTTGTCATCGACACGTTCAGCAATGTTGTAGATTCCCCAGTAGAGACCATTAATAAAGAGGTGTACATAGATGCCGTCGGCACAAGGATGTCCCAGGAGGCGTTGCATATGCCTTGCCCATAGGTCGCGTGTGTACTGAGCACGCTCGCGAGAATCATTTTTCCAATGCTGCCACGCATTGCCAAAGAAGGCTCGTAGAACAAGAGAGTTGAACGTAGAGACACCACGCTCACCAAACAAAGGATAACGAAGTTTGCCTGGACCGCCAAAGTCGCTCTTGAAGGTGATGCGCAGCGAGTGCTTGGGATTCTTCTCAGGCAGACGGCCATGGCCTCCGTGAATCTTCACCACGCAGTCGATGGTGAGGTCGTGCTGCTGAGGGCCGCCTATCAGTTCCATTGATACAGGACGCTCCCAGCCACGTCCCACGCCACTTCCCACGGGCGCGCCCGTAAAAATATAGATGCCACCACGCTCCTCGTCTTGTTCTAGGTTGAAGAAATGACCACGATCTGTCACGAGTGAGAGGATGGGCAGCTCGTGCAGGCCCTCGCTGATTTTCTCTCGATAGGTATTATCAGCCGTCAGTTCAGGGTCCATCTCATAGTCGGCAGTGGCAGTTCCCCTCATCTGGGCATATTTTCCCCAGTTATCAGGATAGCCCTCAGGATTGTTGGGCTGAGACAATACTGACTGGGGAAAGATGTAGGTGGCAGTTGTCACTGGCTTGCGAATGGAGTCGCCACTCACCTCCCCAATCCTCAACACAGTGGTCTTGCCCAGCACGAAAGGTTTCTCGTAGACAGGGCTCTGCATGGTGGGCTCACTGCCATCAAGAGTGTACCTCATCTCTGCACCCTGGTCACTGGTCGCTTTGACAGTTGTCAGCTGGGTGTAGATACCATGAGGCTTGCTCAGCTGCTGCGCCCAGAGGGTAGCTGTGCAGCACATCAGGAGGCAAAGACAATCATATCGCTTCATCTGTTTAGTAGAATTAGTGGTGCAAATTTACACAAAATAATCGAAAGACCATGCATTTCTAGCACTTTTTTTTGTCATGACTAAAAAGTGTATGCCAAAAGACGATTTTCCGTCCCCCATATTCCACAGGTTATTATTATCTTTGCAGCCGAAAAAAGAAACAAACTAATCATTAATAACTAAACATTACAGCTATGAAAAGAATCTTTATCCTCATGACCGTAGCAATGCTGGCAGTAGCCATGACTGCCGACGCACAAGGCTACCGCCGCTGGGACTTCACCAAGTGGAGCCAGCAGACCATTGACAACCTGATTGCTGAAAGCGAACAAGGCTACGAGACAGGTTGGAGCGACGTGGAGTACACTAACAATCCTGGAAATGCAGTCGGCAACAAATGTTTCTGGTTGCAGGACAGTGAGAACTATGGCACGCTGAAAGCCAACGGACAGGTCATCAGCGAGCTGGAAGGCCTGATCTTTGGACAGGACTACTGCGGTGCCCGTGCGCTGGCTATCGCCGTCGACTATCAGACTAATGCAAACAACTGGACTTACGCTGGTCCACAGTACCTATGGCTGGGCAATCCTTCTACCAAGTCAGTATGTTTCACCATTCCCAACGTAGCCATCGGCGAGAAGATGACCTTCGTCGTGGAATCGCACCGCAATGGCTCGGCCCGCGGTATCGGCCTATATGTGGGCGAAGTAAGCGATGCCACCCGTATCGGCGATGAGTTTACACCTGATGCTCAGGAGAGCCGCACTTGGGAAAACTGGACACTGCCTGAGGGAGTCAGTGATCCTGACGGCGACGGACTGGTGGACATCCTCGTGCAGAACACACACGGATGCCACATCTACCTCATAGAGATTGGTGAGAACACGGAAGCACGCACCGTAGGATACCTCTACAATGGCTCTCTCGATGCTGACCTTGGCTACCAGACACTCTCTGCTGACTATATGAATAATGTGACAGCCATCGAGGCCAACAAGACTTTCACCACTGAGGACTTTGCCGACTACGATGCCATCGCCATCAGCTCTACCGTCGACAATGCCGATGCCATTGCTTCGCTGAAGCAGGTGCAGCCCTTCGTGCCCATCCTGAACCTCAACCCCAACCTCTATGCAGCATGGGGCTATGGAGAAGCCGTTGACGCCGGCATACAGTTTGCCACTGCCACTAATCCGAACCATGCGCTGTTCAAAAAGCTGGAGCTCATCGAGGATCCTGATGCTGAGGAGCCTACATTCGTACTGGCTGTGAGCAATGAAGTGCCCTTCCAGGGTCTGAAGCTCGCCGGACTCTTTGCCGATGATCCTGTCCTAGCCGTTGCCTATCAGAACGAGGAGGTCGTAGCAATTCATACTCATAACCTAGCCCACAATGGCTACATTTATATTCCTTACACGCAGGAGACACTGGCCGATGCCGCTACGCCCGAGATTCTGGGCAATGCGCTCGCGCTGCTCGCCAGCTCGAAGGCCCCTGTCACTCAGGCTCCTGCTCCCACCTTCACGCTCGAGTATGACAATCTGATTACCACAGTTTCTATCCAGGATGCAGCTCCTCTGCCGGAAATCTTCTATACACTCGACGGATCAGACCCCACTGAGGAAAGTACTCGTTACACTGAACCGTTTACTGTAACCCAAGAGACCACGGTCAAGGCTATTGCACGTGGCGACGGCTATCTGATGAGTCTTGTCGCTGAGAAGCTGATTGACATCCGCCAGAAGGCTCCGCTGCCCACCTTCGCCATGGAGCAGGAGGATGGCAAGACCATCGTCACCATCAGCAGTGAGCTGGAGGGAGCCAAGATTTACTACAACTACAAGGGTGACGGCACCACGCAGAAGAGCAGCCCCTACAACGGTCCCATCAGCGTAACACGTGGACGCACCATCTATGCTTTCCAGACCTGTGAGGGATATCTCGATTCGAAGGTGGCCGAGGCACAGGTGGCCGTGAAGAACCCACACGTACGCATTGACATTCTCTCGCAGATGGATGCCAATAAGGACACCTACTACGAACTCACCAACAAGTCGGCAGACAATGCAGGCAACTACTTCAGCTGGGGCAAGTCTAACGACTATCCCTATTACGATCCAGAGTTCGACGAGACATTGGTTGGCAGCGACGGCAGCGACAGCATCGTCCACCACAAGCTGAACCCCGAGGAAATCGTCGACTTCCAGAACGGATGGAGCGTACGCTCACGCGGACAGCAAGTTGCCTGGGAGGGTGCCAACCCCGAGCTGAACTACGGCGACGCCGGTGCCCCCAACCCTGCAACCGTGGAAGACGAGAACACCTATATTCCTATTACACCGTTCATCCTGAACCTCCACGACTGGAACACGTCGTATCCTGCTAGCGCCAAAATCCAGACCACGCAGCCCATTGCCGGACCGTTCGACTACACGGCATACATCATCAACTACAAGGGTTCACCCGCACCACGACTGGTCGTTGAGATAGCCACCGATCCTGAGGCCGATGACGCCGGATGGACACAGCTGGGCGACACGCTCAACTCGAATCCCACACGCCGTATATATGAGATGTACGTGCGCAGCTACGAGGAGACAACGCCTGTCTACACACGTCTGCGCATCGTAAACAATGGTCCTCGCGCTGGTGTATTCAACATCTACATCACCAATGAGGGTGAGGAGTCAAAGAAACTCATCCAGGAGCAGATGGACGGCATCGCCGAAGTGGAACACAGCATCAGCATGCCTGAAGGCATCTACAACATCAGTGGCTCACGTCAGAACGAGTTGCGAAAGGGCATTAATATCATTGTGAATGCTGACGGTAACGTCAGGAAAGTATTGGTGAAATGAAAATAAACCGATTGCTTAGCATTGCGGTAGCCATCTCGGCTACCGCTTTGCCCTTAAAGGCACAGAATACCCCCGTCAGCCAGATGGAGAAGCTGGACCGAGGGCTTATCGCATTGCCTGCATCAGGATCAGGAATGTTCGTCAGTTGGCGCTCGCTGGGCTACGATGCAGATGACACAAGTTTTGAGTTGCTGCGCGACGGAGAAAGTCTGGCAAAGGATCTCTATGCCACGAACTACACCGATGCAGCAGGAAAGAAGACCAGCAGCTATCAGGTTGTCACCTTCGTGGGTGGCCAGCCCATCGACACCACTGCCGCTGTCAAGCCATGGGCACAGCGCTACCTGAAGCTAGTGCTGAATCGACCCGCCAAGGGATCCAACGGAGGTACATACAATCCCAACGACTGCTCTGTAGGCGATGTCGACGGTGACGGTGAATACGAGATCTTCGTCAAATGGGACCCATCCAACGCCAAAGACAATTCGCAGGGTGGTGTCACTGACAATGTCTTCATCGACTGCTACAAGCTCAGCGGCAAACGGCTATGGCGCATCGACCTGGGTCCTAATATCCGTGCTGGTGCCCACTATACTCAGTTCATGGTCTACGACTTCGACGGCGACGGTCTTGCTGAGATGATGTGTAAGACTGGGCCCGGCTCCAAGGACGGCAAGAACCACTATGTGAACCAAGTAGCTACGGAAGACGTCATCAAGAACGCCAGCAATACCGCTGTCCATCGCAATGGCGACGGAAAGATTACTGGCGGACAAGAGTACCTCACCGTATTCAACGGACTGACGGGCGAGGCTGTACACACCATTTTCTACAACCCCAACCGCGATGCTGGCTATGGCGGAGCAGCCACTGGCACATTCAACTGGGACGACCGCAGCGGACGAACCGACTATGCAAGCTACGGCAACCGTGGCGAGCGTTTTCTCGCCGGTGTTGCCCAGCTCGACGGCCCTGACAAACCTGCTAGCGGCATCTTCTGCCGTGGATACTATACCTTCGCCTTCATATGGGCTGTGGACTTCGACGGGCAGTTGCTCCATCAGCGTTGGTTCAGCTCGCATAGGTCCAGGAACAGCTACACCGTGACCACCTTCGATGCCGATGGCAAGGGCTCCAGCAAGAACTTCTCGGGTTGCAGGCCCACCAGTGGCGGAGGCAGCGGCACGATGTACGGCAACGGCAACCACAATATGTCGATTGCTGATGTCGATGGCGACGGACGTGACGAAATCGTTTGGGGCGCAGGTGCGCTCGACGACGACGGCACACTGCTCTATGGCACGGGCTTTGGCCATGGCGACGCCCTCCACCTGAGCGACCTGAACCCTGACCGCCCTGGACTGGAGATGTTCCAAGTGCACGAGGGGGGAGGCACTTACGCCTGGGACGTGCATGATGCACGCACTGGCGAGATACTGCTCAAAGGCGGACCCGAGGGCGTGGACAATGGCCGAGGCATAGCCGGTAATTTTGGCACTGACATCCGCGGAGCCGTCTTCTGGAGCAAGGAAGCCGCAGTGCGCAGTGCCATTACAGGAGAGTCGGTATCCACGAAGAAAGGGTCGAACAACTTCCGCATCTACTGGGACGGCGACCTCCAGGAGGAACTACTCGACGGCAACAAGCTCGATAAGTGGAGTAAGAATGGCACGTCACGCCTTGTTACTTTTAGCGACCTAGGCCCCAGCGGCACCTGCAACAGTTCGAAGAACACTCCCAACCTCTCGGCCGATATTCTAGGCGACTGGCGTGAAGAGGTCATTCTCTGGCGAGCCAGCGACGCTGAGACCTGTCTGGCCATCTACTCTACCAACACACCCACCAACTACCGTGTGCCCACCCTGATGCATGACCATACCTATCGTATGGGCATCTGCTGGCAGAACACGGCCTACAACCAGCCGCCACACTTGGGCTACTACCTGCCCGACATGAACATGCCCAGCATGACTGATGCAGGCAAACGATTCGTGGTGAAGCTCGAAGAGCCCATAGACTGGACGTTCGCCACCAGCAACACCAAGGCGATTGAGTTCAACGGCTACACTTTCAACGGTGCAGCACAGGAAGGCATGCCCCAAGGCATTACCTACACCATCGAGGGCGAGGAGAACCCCACGCTCAACATCAAGGGTACCTTCCATGAGGCAGGCAACTACACGTTCAACTTCACGCTGACTGGCACCAAGGGCAATCGTGTGCCCGTGAGCATCAGCGCAGCATGCCGTAGCAACGAGCAGGTGTCGGGCGTCGTACGTCAGTGGGACTTCACCAAGTGGAGCCAGCAGACCATCGACAACCTCACAGCCGATGCCGAACAGGGCGATGAGACAGGATGGAGCGACGTGGAATATCTCAACAATCCCAACCCTGTCGACAACCGCTGCTTCTGGTATCACTCTGACAACGAGGCAGGAACCATGAAAGCCAATGGACAAACCATAGCCGAACTCGAAGGACTCATCTTCAGCGACGATTACTGTGCAGGACGCTCGCTCGCCATTGCTGTCAACTATGCCTCCACCGACATTGGCACTTATGCCGGACCTCAATATCTCTGGTTAGGTATCAACGGTGCACCTTACTGCTTCTATATTCCTAATGTAGTCGTCGGCCAGCCTCTCACCATGAGCGTAGAGTCGCATCGCAGCGGACAAGGACGAGGCGTGGGTATCTACGTCTTAGGTGACAACGGCAGCCTCCTTCAGATTGGAGACAACTTCACGCCTGATGCCAAGAGCAGCTACACCTGGGAGGACTGGGTGCTGCCCGATGGCGTGACCAGTATTGGCGGACAGGTGGACATCTACGTCAAGAACACCAGTGGATGCCACATCTACGACATCAATGCCGTGGTGGCTGACAAGGGCGATACGGGCATCGACGCCCTACCCTCCTCCAACGGCTCTCAGTCCACTATCATCTACAACCTCAATGGACAGCAGGTGGCTTCGCCTCAGCACGGGCTGTACATTATCAACGGTCGGAAAACGGTGTTGAGATAAACATCAGCAGCCAATTCTTAATAATAGCGACCCCGACAGCCATAAAGTGGCTGCCGGGGTTCATAACCTACCTACAACATCACTTATGAAACGAATTGCAAGACTTATCGCAGCAACTGCGCTTTTGACACTCAGCCAGCCGGCAGAATCGCAGAGACTAGTAGAAGACCAAAACGTGTTCAAGGACATCACCATACGTGCCGACGTGCGCAACACGCGCTATCTCATCCCCTCACCGGTAGGCAAGCTTCGCAAGTCAGGCAAGCCCGT
>JAEEGK010007142.1_pt1 | contig 26652 bp, 18 predicted proteins | sample 8958771 | NCBI WGS metagenome assembly JAEEGK01 (sample SAMN16246547, study PRJNA631951) | gut metagenome | biome: gut microbiome; feature: rumen; material: SC-attached | host: Bos | place: Iran: Karaj | collected 2018-10 | reverse complement strand
CAGGTCGTGGCATCACTATTGCCATCCTTGACGGAGGGTTCCAGAACTTCAATCGCATCCCTGCACTGCGGCATGCCAAGATACTGGGAGTGAAGGATTTCGTAGATCCATCGAACACCCTACCCGAGAAGATGGCCGAATCGCCCTACCCTACTCAAGGTACTAGTTTCCAGTTCATTGACCACGGTACCAAGGTTTTCTCGGCAATGGCAGCCTATGCCCCTGAGGTGACTATCGGCACGGCTCCAGATGCATCCTACTGGCTGCTGCGTTCAGAAATGAGTGCCACCGAGCAACCCGTGGAAGAAGACTACTGGACGATGGCAGCCGAATATGCCGACTCTGTGGGAGCTGACATCATCAACTCGTCGCTAGGCTACTATCAATATGACGACGGTCTGCCCAGCTATCGCCTGCGCGACCTCGACGGACAAACAGCGTTCATCTCACGTTCAGCCTCGATGCTGGCCAGCAAGGGCATCATCCTATGTAACTCGGCAGGCAATTCGGGTATGGGGCCCTGGAAGAAGATCGGTGTCCCTGCCGATGCTCGCGATATCCTCACTGTGGGAGCTGTCGACGGCGAGGGACGTCTGGCAGCCTTCAGCAGCATCGGTCCCTCACAAGACGGAAGGGTGAAGCCTGACGTCGTGGCAAGAGGCAGCAACACCACCCTCATCTCAGGCAGAGGAACACTGGTACACGACATGGGGACATCGTTCTCTACGCCCGTCACCTGTGGCATGGTGGCATGTCTCTGGCAGGGACTGCGTCAGAAGACGGCATTGGAGATTATGGAGCTCATTCGTCAGAGCGCCGACCAGCACGATGCTCCAAACAACATCTACGGACATGGACTGCCCAACTTCTGGAAAGCCTATCAGCAAGGCTTAAACACTAACCCACAGCCATGACCACTCTCACCCTGTTCGAACTCAATTCCCTTGTGCGACAAGTCATCGAGGGGACTCTTTCCCAGGAATACTGGGTGGAGGCCGAAGTGTCAGAATGCCGAGAAAACAAAGGGCACTGCTACCTGGAGCTTATTCAGAAGGACGAACGCTCGGCAACACCCATTGCACGTGCCTCGGCCAGATGCTGGGCATCGAAATGGAGCGTCATCAGGCCCTATTTCGAGCGGACCACAGGTCAGCGACTACATGCTGGCATGAAGGTGTTGCTGAAGGTATATGCACAGTTTCATGAGGCCTACGGATTCGCATGGATCGTCACTGACATCGACCCTAACTATACCCTCGGCGACATGGCACGAAAAAGGCAGGAGATTATCCGGCAGCTGAAGGAAGAGGGAATCTTTGACATGCAAAAGGAACTCAATCTGCCACTCTTCTGTCAGCGTATAGCAGTCATCTCCAGCCAGACAGCCGCCGGCTATGGAGACTTTGTCAACCAGCTGGCCAGCAACGACTTTCACCTGCAGTTCACTACCCGACTTTTTCCTGCCGTCATGCAGGGTGATCAAATAGAGGCCAGCGTCATCAAAGCACTGAACGCCATCTACCAGCAAGTTGACGACTTCGACTGCGTAGTCATCATCCGAGGTGGAGGTGCTGTTGCCGACATGTCTGGATTTGACACCTTAGCCTTGGCTGAAAATGTGGCTCAATTCCCATTGCCCATCATCACAGGTATCGGCCATGACCGTGATGAGAGCATACTCGACATGGTGTCGTTTCTACGAGTAAAAACCCCCACTGCTGCCGCCGCCTTCCTGATCTCCCATCTGAAGGAAGTGCTCGATGCCGTCAACGACGCCCAAGACCGCATCACTGGACACGCCCAACAGAAGTTGTCAGTGCTCAAGGCCCAACTGTCGGCTATGGCTGAAGTGCTACCAAGAGTATTCTCCACTATCCGGACAAGACAAGAGGCACGACTCGACAGCCTCTACAGCCGCTTTGTCAACCATGCGCAGCAGAGAGCCCTCAACTTTCGCCTGTCAATTGATAGTTTAGCTACTCGTCTGCCCATCTTGCTCGAACACCGAATGATGAAAGAGAAGCACCAACTTCAGCTCTTGGAAGAGAAAGCCAAGAGCCTAGACCCTGCCCTCTTGCTCCGCCGGGGATACAGCATGACGATGAAAGACGGCAGAATCGTGCGTGATGCCACACAACTGCAGGCAGGCGACGAGATAGAGACCCGACTAGAAAAAGGAACCATCACATCAATCGTAAAATGAACCAAGAACAGAAATATGAAGAAGCCTTCGCACAGCTACAGGATATTGTGCGCAAGATGGAGAGCGACGAGTACAGCATAGATGAAATCGCTGTGCAACTGAAAGAAGCACAGCGATTGATCAAGTTCTGCAAGGACAAGCTGACCAAGACAGAAGCTGAAATCCAGAAGATTCAGGCCGAGCACGAGTGACCTCCTTTCATCAAAGAAGGCCACAGCCGCTCCTTAGAAATAGATGCCGAAGGCGAGCGACTTGAACTCAGGACCACGATCGGTCTTGAGTACGCTCATGGGCGAATACTTGCAGTAGATGCTCAGATCGCCTAAGTGCACCATACCCAGTGCATCAATGGTGATGGGGCGCTGACCTATATCCTTCGTATTAAGACTGCACTCATCGTCGCCATCATTAAAGCTGCTATGTATACGTGCATAGTAGTTCCAGTTCAGCTGTGCACCCAGTGAGATGCCGAAGTTCTTGCTGAACTGCTGTCTGACGAGCAGAGGCATGCTGAGAGAGACCGTGTGGATGTTCGATGAGAGATCGTCCAAACGACTACCCACTAAGTATACTTTTTCGGAGAGCGTATTAATAGCTGCGGTCCCAATGTATGCCAATGGCCCCAACACGACCACATCATTTCGCTTTACAAACATCTGTTCGTGACCTTTCAGCGTGTAGCTTCGCCAGTCAAAACCAATTCCAGCAGAAAGTGTTGTCTTGGAATTACCGGGGGTGTAGTCGTACTGGAGGATAGTCCAACCAATCTCCCATGAACGGAATGGAGCAAACTTCATACCGTCAGGTGCACCAGTAGGAACATCAACGCCCACATTAAAGTGCATACTCCAGCGGTCGTCTTCATCCTTGCCCTTACCAAGATCAATACCACCCTTGTCATCATCATTGGCGGCACTGAACGTCATCGTTTCGGCATTGGCTGTCATTCCGACTGCCAGAAAAGCCATCAATAGTAGTTTCTTCATATGCATAAAATATTAAATTGTGTTGAAAACTGTTGCAAAGGTAGTCATTTCCCCATGAACTGACAAAAAAAGGAAAGAAAAAAGCGAAATTTCAAGGGAAATAGTTGCTTAAACGCAGGATTTTGATTACTTTTGCAAGCAGAATTGAAACTTTAACATTAAAGAAATATGAAGAATTTAGATTGGGGTAGTCTGTCGTTCGGCTATATGAAGACCGACTACAACGTGCGTTGCTATTATCGCGATGGTAAATGGGGTGAGATCGAGGTTTGCTCCGACGAGTATCTGAAACTGCATATGGCCGCCACCTGCCTGCACTATGGTCAGGAGGCTTTCGAGGGTCTGAAGGCATACCGCTGTCCTGACGGTAAGGTGCGCGTGTTCCGTGTTGACGAGAATGCTGCCCGCCTGCAATCAACCTGCCGCGGCATCATGATGCCGGAGGTAAGCACCGAGCTGTTCACGGAGATGGTGAAGAAGGTCGTACGCCTCAATCAGGAGTGGATTCCCACTTACGAGAGTGGTGCCACGCTCTATATCCGTCCGCTGCTCATCGGCACCAGCGCACAGGTGGGCGTACATCCCGCCAAGGAATATTGCTTCTTGATTTTCGTCACGCCTGTGGGTCCGTACTTCAAGGGTGGCTTTGCAGCCAATCCCTATGTCATCATTCGCGACTATGATCGCTCGGCTCCCCTTGGAACAGGTAAGTATAAGGTGGGTGGCAACTACGCTGCATCGCTCTTTGCCAACAACCTGGCCCACGAGAAGGGCTATGCCTGCGAGTTCTACCTCGACGCAAAGGAGAAGAAATACATGGATGAGTGTGGTGCCGCCAACTTCTTCGGCATCAAGGACAACACCTACGTTACGCCGAAGTCTACCTCTATCCTCCCCTCCATCACCAACAAGAGCTTGATGCAGGTAGCCGAAGACTTGGGCATGAAGGTGGAGCGCCGTCCTATTCCTGAGGAGGAGCTTGACACGTTCGAGGAGGCAGGTGCCTGCGGTACAGCAGCAGTCATCTCGCCTATCAGTTTTATCGACGACCTCGACACAGGCAAGCGCTACTCGTTCGGCGAGAAGCCAGGCCCCATCTCAAAGAAGCTCTTCGACACACTGCGCGGCATTCAGTACGGAGAGATCGAGGACAAGCACGGCTGGACGACGGTCGTTATCGATTAATTTTCAGTATGTTGCGATTGAATCGCAACAAACCAATAGAAGCATGGGCAAAGGAAAACTGGCGAAATTCGCCGATATGGCAACTTACAAGAACGTCTTTCAGTACCCTTATTCGGTAGTGAGCGACGTTCCCTTTGCCATGCGTGGCCGCTGGAGGGAAGATTATTTCGGAAACCAGAATCCTATCATCCTCGAACTGGGATGCGGTAAAGGCGAATATGCGGTGGAGCTTGCGAAGGCACACCCTGACTGCAACTACATTGGAGTAGATATCAAGGGAGCACGCATGTGGACGGGTGCCACGCGTGCACTCCAGGAAGGAATAACGAATGTGGCCTTCCTCCGTACGAACATCGAGATCATCGACCGCTTCTTCGGCAAGGATGAAGTGCAGGAGATATGGCTCACCTTCAGTGACCCCCAGATGAAGAACCCGCGTAAGCGTCTCTCTTCCACCTTCTTCCTGAATCGCTACCGCCAGTTCCTGCAGGATCGAGGCATCATACACCTGAAGACCGACTCCAACTTCCTCTTCACCTACACCACCTATATGGTGGAGCGCAATCATCTTCCACTCATTGCCCGCACCGAAGACCTCTATGCTGAAGCTGAGGCGCACCCAGAAGCCTCCAGCATCCAGACCTATTACGAACAGATGTGGCTGGCTCGAGGTCTGAACATCAGGTACATGCAATTCCAGCTGCCCCAAGAGGGACCTCTGGAGGAACCCGACATTGAAATAGAGCTTGACGATTACCGCAGTTATCACCGCAGCAAGCGCAGCTCGCTAGATACCAGCAAATAACCCTTGAATGTCAGATATGAAGAAACGATTATTTGCCTTCCTCATGATATGCTGTCCGCTGTTTGCGATGGCTCAGGAGATGACCGTGACGGTCGACTCCGTTGGCCAGTTGGCTTCGCAGTTGCCCGACAGCATCCGCTATTCAATGACTGAGCTGAAGATAACTGGTCCGCTGAATGGCAATGACCTGAAGATCATCCAGCTCATCACCAACCGCATCAGAGGTCGCAAGGCCACCGAACAGATTCTCACCGCGCTCGACCTCTCGGAAGCCGTCATCACTGAAGGCAAAGGCAGCTTCCGCACCAAGGCCAACGTGCTGCCTGCAGCTATGTTTCAGGGCTGCAAGAATCTGGAACGTGTGGTATTGCCCAACACTACGCAGGAAATCAGCCGCAGCTGCTTCAGCGGTTGTGCCAACCTGAAAGAGATGGAGGTTCCTGAAGGCACGCGCCTCATCGACGACTATGCCTTCAATGGCTGTGTCAGTCTTAGCGAGGTGAAGCTCCCCACCTCACTCACCATCATCGAAAATCATGCTTTTGAGGGTTGTATCGCCCTGACAAGCATCGATGTGCCCAATGGTGTGGATGTTCTTGGTGTGGGTGCTTTTGCCAACTGTAAGTCTCTGGAGAAGATCACCCTGCATGAGACTGCCATCAAGAAGATCAATAATACTACCTTTGCCCGTTGTGAGCGCCTGAGCGACATCGTGCTTCCACCCTCGGTGACCGTCATCGGCAACGAAGCCTTCAAGGGTTGCGCTTCCCTGGAGACTATCCAGATGCCCGATGCTATCTCAGAGATAGGCAACAGTGCCTTCGAAGGCTGCCAGAACCTGAGTTCCATCGAGATGGTTACTGCTTCTGTCATAGGCAGCGATGCTTTTAGGGGTTGTACCAGCCTGAGTTCCGTAGAGATAGAGCGTGTGAACAAGATCGGCAATGGTGCTTTCGAGAATTGTGCCGGTCTGAGCACAGTATCCCTCGACGGCAACCTGCAGAGCATAGGCACCGAGCTGTTCTCCGGATGCACAGGCCTCACGTCAATAACGCTTCCTTCAACGGTGAAGACTATCGGCACAAGAGCTTTCTTCGACTGCAAGTCACTGCCCGACATCACCTTGCCCGAAGGACTGTCACGCATCAACGACCATGCCTTCGAGAACTGCTCGTCGCTGAGCGAGCTGACCATTCCCAACATGGTGAAGCAGCTGGGCAGTGATGCCTTTGAAAACTGCACCTCGCTCGACAGCGTCGTCATCAAAGGGTTTATCGAGAAGCTGGAGAGCGATGTCTTCCGCTACTGCCATTCACTACGCGTGGTGGTTCTTCCTGTCTCGGTGAAGAGTATCGGCGACAACGCTTTCGAACAGTGCTCGTCACTCACCGATATAAACCTGCCAATAGCCGTGAGCAGCATTGGCGACAACGCTTTCGACAAATGCGTATCGCTCACCTCCGTAATCGTGCCTGCCGCATGCACCACCATCGGCAGCGCCTCCTTCCGCGAGTGTACTGCACTGGTACGTATGGAGCTGCCTGCTGCTATCAAGAAAATAGGTGGCAATGCCTTTGCCAAGTGTGTATCACTGCGCGAGCTCGTCATCAACGCCCCGCTGCCACCAAGCATCTCACACAGCACCTTCAAGGGTGTGGTGGCATCTGCCTGTCAGGTGATTGTGCCCAAAGGAGCCAAGACTAACTATCGCAGCGACAAGTCGTGGGTCAAGATGCCCACTATCATTGAACAAAATTAATCATTTCCAATACTAACTCTATCAACATGAAAAGCTTAAAAGGAACAAAGACAGAGAAGAACCTGCAAGAGGCCTTTGCAGGTGAGTCAATGGCTCGCAACAAGTACACATTCTTTGCATCGAAGGCCAAGAAGGACGGCTACGTACAAATCTCCAACATCTTCCTGGAGACAGCAGCCAACGAGAAGGAGCACGCAGAGCTCTGGTATAAGTACCTCAACGGAGGCAAGGTTTCTGATACTCCCACCAACCTTGAGGATGCTGCCGGCGGCGAGAACTTCGAGTGGACTGATATGTATGCCCGCATGGCCCGTGAGGCTCGTGAGGAAGGCTTCGACGAGATTGCCGAGAAGTTTGAGGGTGTAGCCAAGATCGAGAAGGAGCACGAAGAGCGCTATCGCAAGCTGCTCGACAATATCAGGCAGGAGTGCGTGTTCTCGAAGGATCACGATGTCATCTGGCAGTGCTCCAACTGCGGACACATCGTCATCGGCAAGAAGGCTCCCGAGGAGTGCCCCGTCTGCAATCACGCACAGGCATACTTCCAGGTGAAGGCCGAGAACTACTAAGCGTTACTCTCAGAGAGACAAAGAGAGCGGACATTCAGCTTTTGTCCGCTCTCATTTTATTTACCCACTAAAGACCTAATTGTGGAACACCAGTCCATCGCCAAATTCATCGACAACGATGGGACGCTCGCGAGTAACCTCGTCAGCCAACAGCTTACGTGACAATTCATTGAGCACATAATGCTGAATGGCTCGTTTAACGGGGCGTGCACCCATATCAGGATCATAGCCTTCCTGCGCCAGCCAACCAATAGCATGTTCCGTCACCTCGAGGGTGAATCCTTGCGGCTCCAACATTTTCTTAACGCGGTCGAGCTGCAGGCGCACCACTTGTGCTACCTCCTCCTTCGACAGCTGTTGGAAGGTGATAATCTCGTCGATACGGTTCAGGAACTCGGGCCTCATCACCATACGCAGCTGCTCACGGGTGGCATTACTGGTCATGATGATAATGGTGTTCTTAAAGTCGGCCGTCCTTCCTTTGTTGTCAGTCAGTCGTCCGTCGTCCAGCACCTGCAACAGAATGTTGAACACGTCAGGATGGGCTTTCTCTATCTCATCGAAAAGCACCACACTATAAGGCTTGCGCCTTACCGCCTCAGTCAGCTGACCACCCTCATCGTAGCCCACATAGCCCGGAGGAGCGCCAATGAGTCGGCTGACGGTATGCTTCTCCTGATACTCCGACATATCAATACGGGTCATCATCGTCTCGTCGTTGAACAAATACTCAGCCAATGCCTTGGCCAGCTCCGTCTTACCTACGCCCGTAGTTCCCATGAAGATAAACGAAGCGATAGGTCGCTTGGGGTCTTGTAGTCCTGCACGCGAACGACGTACGGCATCACTGACGGCACGTATGGCCTCGTCCTGACCTATCACCCGCTTGTGGAGTTCCTCCTCCAGGCGCAGCAGTTTTTCGCGTTCGCTTTGCATCATGCGGCTCACAGGAATGCCCGTCCAGCGCGACACCACCTCTGCTATATCGTCGGCAGTAACTTCCTCGCGCACAAGTTTCTCGCCATCAGCATTGTTCAACTGGCTCTGTATTGAGGCAATATGAGCATCCAGCTCTTTCATCTTGCCATAGCGTATCTCAGCCACTCGTCCATAGTTGCCTTCTCGCTCGGCTCGCTCAGCCTCATATTTCAGCGACTCCTTCTGCTGCTTATCCTGCTGAATCTGGTTCACCAGCTGACGTTCTCCTTCCCATCTGGCCCGGAACTGGGTCTCCTTTTCCTTTAGTGTAGAGATTTCCTTGTCCAACTGTTGGATTTTAGGTTCGTCGCCCTCGCGTTTGATGGCCTCACGCTCTATCTCCAGCTGAGCCAGCCTGCGGGTGATTTCATCAAGCTCCTCAGGCACGCTGTCACGCTCCATACGCAGCTTGGCAGCAGCCTCGTCCATGAGGTCGATAGCCTTATCAGGCAGGAAACGCTCGGTGATATATCGCTCCGACAGCTTGACGGCTGCTATACAGGCATCGTCCTGGATACGCACCTTATGGTGATTCTCATAGCGCTCCTTCAGGCCTCGCAGGATGGAGATGGCATCCAGCTCGTCGGGTTCATCGACCATCACCGTCTGGAAGCGTCGCTCCAGAGCCTTGTCCTTCTCAAAGTACTTCTGATATTCGTTGAGCGTTGTAGCACCGATAGCCCTCAGCTCACCACGTGCCAGTGCCGGCTTCAGGATATTGGCTGCATCCATAGCGCCCTCACCTCCTCCGGCACCCACCAGCGTGTGGATCTCATCGATGAAGAGGATGACGCGTCCGTCGCTCCTGGTCACCTCGTTGATGACGCTCTTCAGCCGCTCCTCAAATTCACCCTTATACTTAGCACCAGCCACGAGTGCACCCATATCGAGTGAATAAACTTGTTTGTCCTTCAAGTTCTCAGGCACGTCGCCACGCACGATACGTCCTGCCAGTCCTTCGACAATAGCAGTCTTACCCGTGCCGGGCTCACCTATGAGGATAGGGTTGTTCTTCGTACGACGTGAGAGGATCTGCAGCAGGCGGCGTATCTCGTCATCACGTCCGATGACAGGATCCAGCTTCCCTGCCCTTGCCAGACTGACGAGGTTCTTGGCATACTTCTCCAGCGACTGATAATTATCGTCGGCCGACTGCGACTGCACGCGTTGTCCCTGACGCAGCTCGAGGATGGCCTGCCGCATGTCCTTCTCAGTAGCACCGCCGTCCTTGAGGATGCGACTCACGGTCGAGTTCACTAGCAGCAGTGCCAGTAGAATAGGTTCGCACGATACATATTCATCGCCCATCTCCCGGGCTAAATCCTGTGCCTTCAGCAGCACCTTGTTAGCATCTGCCGAAAGATAAGGCTCACCGCCCTGAACACGTGCCAGGTGTCGAATCTCCTGCTGACAGAGCATTTCGATCTGGCCGGCGTTCATGCCAAGTTTCTGAAATACGAAGCCCACCACATCGCGCCCTTTATCCAGCAAGGCCGCCATCAGGTGAACAGGTTCAATAGACTGCTGTCCGTTCTGTTGAGCCAACAGCACAGCCTGCTGAACCGTTTCCTGAGCTTTGATAGTAAATTTTTCCAGTGTCATGATTGTTTCTCCTTTCTGTGAAATGTTTAACCTATCAAACAATCCACAAAAGGCGTGCCCAACGCCATGACTATGACAAAGAGTCAGTCAGAAGCGACAATATGACACTAAACGCTTCTAACTCCTAATCTGTCCCTCGCCCTCAATGAGCCACTTGTAGGTAGTGATCTCCTCCAGAGCCATAGGACCGCGAGGCCCCAGCTTCTGCGTTGAGATGCCTATCTCGGCACCAAGGCCGAACTGGGCGCCGTCAGTGAACGACGTAGGAGCGTTCCAGTAGACACAGGCAGCATCGACGTGCTGTTGGAAGATGCGGGCTGCAGACTCATTCTGGGTGATGATAGCCTCGCTGTGACCTGAGCCGTAGGCATCGATATGCGCCAGAGCCTCGTCGAGACAGTCGACGGTCTTCACCGCCAGCTTGTAGTCCATGAACTCCGTTCCGAAGCTCTCGTCAGTGGCATGCTCGAGCAATGAATAATGTCCGCTGAGTGCCTCGTAGGCCAGTTCATCGGCATAGATGATGACTGGCGTCTTGTTTGTTGCAATAGCATTGCAACATACTGAACCTGAAAGCGGGGCGACAAGCGCAGGCAGGTCGCTGAGACGGCTGCTATGTACGAGCAGACAGTCGAGCGCATTGCACACGCTGACGCGACGCGTCTTGGCATTATTGATAATGGCACGTCCCATCTCGAGGTCGCCCTCTTTGTCAAAATAAGTGTTCACCACTCCGGCACCCGTCTCGATGACAGGAATGCGGGCAGTATCACGTACGAAATCAATCAGCCTACGTCCGCCACGAGGGATACAAAGATCAACATAACCAACGGCATTGAGCATCTCGCCCGTAGCCTCGTGGGTGGCAGGAAGCAGAGCGACGACATCTGGATCAACGCCATATCTCTCCAATACCTCATGAATGAGCTTCACCTCCTCGCGATTGCTGCAGTCAGCATCCTTGCCGCCCTTCAGCACACACGCATTGCCGCTCTTGAAACAAAGCGAGAATACATCGAAAGTCACGTTGGGGCGAGCCTCATAGATCATGCCGATGACACCGAAAGGCACAGATATACGACAGAGCCGCAGGCCGTTCGGCAGCGTCTTCTGCTTCGTGATATGTCCGAGGGGCGAAGGCAGTCCCGCCACGTTTCTCATATCGTCAGCGATAGCCTCCAGACGGGCCTCAGTCAGCATCAGCCTGTCGTAAAGAGGGTTCTCGCGGTCCATCTTCGCAAGGTCTTCGGCATTAGCTTTAATAATGCGTTCCTTGTCAGCTACGATGGCCTCGCTGACGGCCAGAAGGATCTCGTTGCGACGACTGTCGCTAAGTGCTGCCAGACTTTTGCTGGCTTGCTTGGTCTTTACGAATTGTTCGTTCATAATCCTATATTTCAAATCTCAAACCTCAAATCTCAAACCTCAAATCAAATCAGAACACCCCGAAGAGGTTTCTACTCTCGAAGAGCCGTAGCACCTCCTGCTCCACAGGCGTGCGCAGCACGATCTCATTGTCGCGCCAGAACTTCTTGTCATAGCCTTGACTCTCGATAGCATCATGCATATTCGACTGTGTGTCAAGCATACGACCGTGTCCTATATCCCTGTCGCCCACGTTGAAGAGCATCGAGCTGGTCCTGATGGTCTTGCCGTAGAGCTCGTGCTGCTCTTCTATGATCACCGACTCCACTTCCAGGAATTCACGGTCTTCAGTCATGTTGACCACGAAGTGAAACTCAGTATCGATGAGCTCATCAAAATAGTCTTTGCCAAACAAAGCTGCCAGCTCCTCCTCGTACCTGCTGCCCCGCTGCTTCCTGTGCATCACTTTCAGGTTCAGCTCCCGCCCTTCTATTTTGCGCAGACGGTAGGTGTTCGCGTCGAGATAGAGCGTAGCGTCGAGTACAGGCTTATCTGTTGGTTTAGGTGTGAAGTGCGCCGCTAGCAGACGGTCGTTGTCGCTGCCTATCATGTCGAAGCTCACGTCGTAGTTCGACTCGTAGTATTCTGACAGGGGATAGCGGTCGCTGCTGGTAACTTTCGTTCCCGGCATGTAGGTCACCTGAATCTGGGACGTTGAGAAGAAGTTGGCATAGTAAGAATAGTAATGCAGGCTGTCGGGCTGAATGCCGGCGAAGCGCCCTTTGCTCAAAGCCAGGTCACGCAAGAACACCGACGAATGTCCGCTGAGGAAGGCTTCCATGAATTCATAGCACACAGAGTCGGCATAGGCCGTCTGCCGATAGAAGAAGTTTGCCCTCTTCTTGCGGTTCTTCTTGAGCTGTCGTTGAGCCTCTTTGATGGCTTCCTTCAAATAGGAGGAATAAGGTTTCACCGTCACCTCATCAAGAGTTGTTGACACAGCATGCAACTCCACGACACGTCCCATCTGCTCTGCAACGATGGTTCTGGTCTGATAGCCCACAAAGCTGATGCGAAGCATATCCGTAGGGGCGCACCCGATACTGAAACTGCCTTCAGCATTGGTCATCGTCGAGTTTGAGCGGCTGACGAACACGCCGGCGAAAGGCAGCGTCTGATGCGTCTGGGCATCGATGACCACAGCCTCGAATCGCTCTGTCTGGCCAACTGCCAACAGCGGCAGCCATAACAGCACCCACAGAACAAAATGTTTCGCCAGTCTATTCATGACAAATCTCAAACCTCAAAACTCAACTCTCAAATCCTATCAAGTCAAGAACACCGTGTGAGGAGTATTTTCCTGATTTTGGAACAGATCGACGAGGATGTCGTCGCGCTCACCATTGGCGATGATCACGCGGATGCCCGACTGCTGCACACGACTCGCAGTGGTGTACTTCGAATGCATCCCACCACGTCCGAAAGCACTCTTCTCCGGCTGGATATACTCCGACAGGTCGCGACCTGGTGCTACCTCGCGGATGAGCTCAGCCGAAGGATCATCGGGATGGGTGGTGAAGATGCCGTCGATGTTCGACAGCAGCACCAGCGTCTCGGCCTCCATCATCATCGCAATGAGGCCCGACAGCTCGTCGTTATCCGTGAACATCAGCTCCGTGACACTTACCGTATCGTTCTCATTCACGATAGGCAGCACGTCATTCTCAAGCATCACCGTCATGCAGGCACGCTGGTTACGATACTGTTCACCGGGCTCGAAGTTTTCCTTCATCGTAAGCACCTGCCCGACGTGGATGCCGTATTCACGGAAGAGGTCGTAATAGAGTCCCACCAGTTTCACCTGCCCCACCGCCGAGAACAGCTGCCGCTGCTCCACCGAGTCAAGCGAGTGATCCACTGTCAGCTCCCTGCGTCCACAGGCCACAGCTCCCGAACTCACTAGAATCACTTCATAACCTTGGCGTCGCAGCCAAGCTATCTGGTCGACAATGGCCGACATACGAGTCACATCGAGCTTCCCATCCTGTCGCGTGAGAACGTTGGAACCTACCTTGATAACAATCCTTTTATCCATCACAATTGCGTATTTGGGCTACAAAGTTACGAAGAAGTGAGGAGAAAACCAAAGGAACCTATGCTTTTTTGTTCTTAACCCTATGTTTTTTCATTCATAAAGCATATCCTTATAGTTCTCAACCCTATTCCTTTTTACTTCTTACCCCTCTACTGGCTATCCTACCCGCCCTCTTTCAGAACCTTCCTTTCGGATTTTGCTAACGCCGGACACGAAGGAACGACACCAAAGTAGGCCTCCCGTTAAAGTAAAACAAGTTGTTTTACCTTTCAAAGTCATAGGTTTTGCATACCAAAGTCGGCCACTTTCGAAGGTAAAACAACTTGTTTTACTTCATCAAGTGGCCGCCCTTCCATTCCAAAGGCCGGAATCAGCGTCTATTACCTTTCGATTTCTTGATGATGAGTTGCGACTTCAGCTCTTTCGAACCGCTGACTGTGGCTGTGAGATCCACCACCGTGCTGTTATCAGCCTCAGGATGGAGAGACTGGCAACGAACCACCTCGATATCTTCCCAGCCATCATCAAGTATTGTCGTCAGTTCATAGACGCCATTATCTATGGTGATGGCCCTCTTGCCTTTGACCTTCGTTTCAGTTGCGAGAACAGGCTTGTCGAGTTCGGGCAGCGCATAGAATCCCATCCGGACCTTGCGAGGACCTTTGGTAGTCACCTTGTCAGCACGAAAGACGCCATCGGCAGTAACCATCTCAGTCAGGTCGATAGTGACTGTGGTGTCGCGCTCCATCTCTGCCTTCCGACAGAACCAGCCTTCAGCATTGAGGCCGTCGCCACGATAGCTGTTGATCTGCAGCCATTGGCCATCATCGCCCTCCACGACATAGCTCATAGCCACCTCGCCATTCTTTCCGTCCGACTGCCAAGGAAGTGCCGAGTTGTAAGCCAGGCGGTTGTAGTTCTCGAGCCCGTAATAGAACCCGTTGTTGCGTGTGAACACATTACGGAATTCCGCCATCCCCAGCGCAGGATAGTCCGTTGTAAAGGTCTTGGCTTTTTCCGAATAGACGTTATACGGTTTCTTTTTATTCATCTTTGCCCACGCACCCTCTGTCTCGCGTGCCGTCCAGAAGGGATTGTCAGCCGGCATGTAGAGGGCAAGGAACAACTTTGCCATCCAGAACACGCTGCCTCGACAGGAATAGTGCTGCAGGCAATCCTCAAAATGACCATAGAACCCTAGGTTGGGAAGACCGTCCTCGGCCAGGAAATTCGGGTTCTGAAGGAACTGGAGGATAGCACCCGAGCAGATGCGGCGCATCCAGCCATAGTCGATATCGGGACTTTGAAGCAGACCTGTGAGGGCGAGCGGGATGGCAGCTCCCATGCGATAGGTGATGCTTCGGCCCCACATCTGCATCTTGCCGTCGCGGCCGAACATATAGGGATACTGCTTCGGGATGTCGCCCAGATGCTTCATAAACAGCTCGGCCTCTGCCGGATAGTATTTCTTTCCGAAACTCTCGGCCCACAGCGGCCCATACATCTGGAATGCCCACATGCTGTAATAGTCGAAAAGCGGAGCATCGTGATACCATCCGTCACCCACATAGGCATCGAGGTTGGCATGCAGCAGCTGTTCCATATACTGCATATTGACCTGATAGCCCTCCTTGTGCAGGAAGCTGAGCAGACATTGGTTGAAGAAGCGCCAGTTCATGTTGATCGTTTCTCCCTCGGCATAGGTCTTGAACACGGCAGCAAGACGGTCGCGGGTCTCCTGCGGCAGAGGATTCCAGAACACCTCGGGTGCCATGAGTAGCGATACAGCCAGTCCGCCCAGCTCTACCAGCTTTTGTCCGCCGTTGCCCCTTCCGCGCTTCTCAGGCAGGAAGATAGGACTCTCCCGGTCGAGCATCGATGCCATCTGATAGCGATAGTAATCACCCACCCTAATGCCATGCAGCGTCAGGTCGGGGTCCTCCTTCAGCAGCGGCCCTGCCAGGAACATCGTCCGGCAGAGTGCCTCCATGCGTGCTGTCGCTACGCCGCCTGCATCTCGAGGGTAGCTCTTGCCTTCCTGCTTCGGGAGGTTGAACGGGTCCTTGATGTCATTCACATACTGGAAGGCAGTGCTGAGCAGATATTCCGCAGCCTGCTTCCAGTGGTCGCGCGTCATGCCCGTAAACGGACTGAGTTTCATGTCTGGGTTCTTCACCTCGAAGATCTTGCCCGGCTTCTGCGCAGCAAATGCGGGAAGGCTCAGGGCACACACGATGGTTGACAGCAGTAATAAACAACAGTTCTTTCTCATAATAATAAAATGTGTATGGCCAGCACTCATATTCAACTGCAAAGATACAAAATATGAAGCCCTTATGCAAGCTTTTTCCCAATTATTTTTAAATAGAGCCAGTATTTCATTGCAGGTCTCATTTTTTTTTGTATATTTGCCCCGAATTATAAACCAAAACCTAAAAACAAATGAAACGAATCTTGTCTCTTACCATTGTCCTGTTGTTCTCAGTAATGGCAGTAGACGCACAACTTAAAGTGAATTCCTTGGGCAAGAATACAAATAGTACAGGCATTCGGGATGAAGGTGGGCTGTATCAAATCTGTATCACAAAACCCGGATATATACCTTATATCGCATTAGCAGGAAGCAACGCCCATCTATATGTTCAAAATGAAGATGTCGATTATGTGGTTCACGTTTTTACCAATAAAACGTCCATGGGAAGCCATGTTACTTCAGAGCAAACTCCAGGATCAGTTACAATAGTGAAGGGAGGCGGTCTGATAATTAAAAGTAATGAAGTTACAATAGAAGATGAATTTGAAGTTGAACTTGGGGGAGTTTTGGAAATCAAGTAGTTTAGAAAATGAGTAATTTGCGTATGAAAAAAAGTATATTTTGCTTGTTGTTATTTGTTACAGGCTTTTCATATTCAAAGGCGCAACCTGCTTCGGAGACAGGTAATGTAAAATACTGGGTGTATAGATTCACGGAAAACTGGAGAAATCAAAATGATAGTATAGTAGGATGGTTTAAAGATGAGAATGAAGAAAAATATTTAGTAACATCAATGGACAAGTTGGAATTTGAGGGAGTTGTATACGACGTTGTATATCATGAGCCTCCTCTTTTTCCTATCCATGAAGAGGTCACTGGCAAGAAATCAGTTCCTAAAAGACGCCTTTATTCCATCGGCGTACGTTGTGAAAAAGGACGTGTATATACAAACTATAGTGATTTCTGTGAATACCAGAACTATCGTTTCGATCATGATCTCTATTTTCTGCCTTGTTGCTGGTCTTTCAGCGACCCGAACTATCTTCCCTACCACCTGACGGAAGACGGCAGTGAGCTCATCCTGTATGATTACACGATGGAGGTGGGCGACGGTTTCCGCCATGTGGATGGCCATGACGACATCACGGTGGTGGAGAAGGACACGGTGGCATACGCCGATGATGTGCCTCGTCGCCGGCTGACGCTGAGCAACGGACTCATCATCATTGAAGGCATGGGATGCATCAACTCGAACGGGATGCTCATCGACTGGCTGAACCCGGCTGAGGAGTATCAGTCGAACTTCACATACCTTGATTACTGTGCCGACGACTGGAACAAGCCTTTCAACATCATCTATACCCATGAGGACTCCGGCCTGCATGTGGTGGACACCAACCCGGCAGGGATAGAACCCCTGCAAGCATCCGAGTCACCAAGCGGGCATGCCATCTTCGACCTTCAGGGCCGCCGCCTATCTGAGCCTCTTTCCAAAGGCATATACATCCAGGATGGACGAAAGCGTATCGTGAAGTAAATCTATCTCTTTTCTATAATCAGAGTACTGCAAAGTCATCCATAAGCTGACGGAAGAGGGGGACGTGGCGGAGGAGGTCGGGACGGCCCACGACGATGGTCTGCAGGCGGGCTCGGGTGAGGGCAACATTGAGTTTGCGGTCGATGAGGGTGCCGTCATCATCGGTGAAGGTGGTGGCGGTGAGGAAATCGAGCTGGTAGCGGCGGGTTATGCCAAAGCTGTAAATGATGACGTCGCGCTGGCTGCCCTGATAACGCTCTACTGTGTCGATGCTCACCTGTCGCAGGGCCTCAACATCGTATTGCTCCAGAGCCAGACGGATGAGCGCTATCTGATGGCGATAGGTGACGATGACTCCAACAGTTTTTTGAGGATTGAAGTGGTCGGCAGTAAAGTGGTGAATGCGTTGAAGAAGGTCGGCCACAAGTGTTGCCTCAGCTTGCAGAGAGTCGTTCTCGCTAGCAGAAGCCACTGGCTGGAGTGGAAAGAACAACATGCGACGCGACTGTAGTTGCTTGTCAATACGGTCATTCGCCACCGAGCTATAGCCCAGACTTGTCTCCTGCTGATGAGGAAGGGGTACGGCGCTGAGGGCCTCGCGCTGATAGAAATGGCTTATGGGGAAACGTGCAACCTCAGGATGCATGCGGCCATGACTGTGGAGGATGCCCACGAACTGTGAACGACCTTGACGGTGCTCCCAGCGCAGCAGTCGCTCGAAAAGGGAGTGGCGGCAGTCGTCAAGGCCGATGTCGCGCAAGTTCGGCTCGTCGACTCTCGACAACTCAGGGCTTTGCTGCACTACTGCAGGCAGTTGCTTATGGTCGCCTACTAGCACGAAGCGGTCGACGGTATCACTCGCCAGGAGTCCGATAATAGCAGGTTCGAGGATCTGCGAAGCCTCGTCGACGATGGCCAGCGAGAAGTGTTTCAGCTGGAAGATGTAAGGCTGTGCCTGGAGCGTGGATGTAGTGGCGACGATGATGGGTGTTCGCTCAATGAGCTGGCGGGCTTCGTCTAGCTTCTTCGTGGTAGCCAGAGCTGTGTCGAGCAGATAGGGACGAAAACGTGGGTCGCAGGAGGCAGGACGGCCTAGGCGAAGGAAAGACCACCCCTGCCCCTCCCCGAGGGAGGAGAGATTGGATAACATAGCGCAGATTTCGTCAACAGCTCTGTTGGTATAGGCGGTAAGGAGAATGTTATAGTTGAGAGTTGCCCTCAACGAAGCCAATTCTTCCTCGACGATGAAACGGAGGGCCATCGATGTCTTACCAGTACCGGGCGGGCCCTGCAGGAGGAAATAGTCGCGTGCCTGCTTGATACGCAGGAGAACATCGTCGTAGTCAGGATGGTAGGGACGCGAGAGACAGAGCGATGTGTCGGCCTCAGGCTGTCGCTGACACAGCAGCAGCGCCTTGCGACTGGGCGATGCAGTTGCAAAGTGGTAGAGCGAGCGTATAGCTGACGATGTTCCCACCTCGGCTCCATCGCGCTCCACAGCCCATGTCCTGCCATCGCCTGGGCGGAAGATACTCTCGTTCTGCTGTCCGTCGCTGAGCGCTACCACGAGGCTGTCGGTCTTGAGTTCCTGCAGCGATCCCTTATAGAGGATGCTATGGCGCACATCGGGTGTAGTGTCGTAGGCATAGAGGCACACCATATCGCCACGTCTGAAGTTAGGGGTAGTATCGAGGCCATCAGGTATGTGCAATGTGATTATGTCGTAGCCCGCAGAAGCACTCGAGCGTTCGCTTTTAACAATACTGAGTCCCAGCAATATAGATCCAGCTTCCTGACGCTCCGCAAGCGACATCTGCCAGAGGTCGGCAATGCAGCCGCCCGAGTGATGCAGGCGCATCTCGCTAGACCCCAGACGCTGCGCCACCTGCTCGCGATAGACGAAGGTGAGCATCCGCTCGACATAGGAACGCTCCAGTGGCTGGAGGCTAGCGATGGACTGCTGTATAGCCTGCATGCCTGGCAACACAAATTGATGGAAATAGCCGTCGCGCTCCACATCTTTATATATAATGTCGGCATTGAGCATCGACAGGATGCGCCCCACCCCTTCGCGGGCCATCAGCAGCTCAGTGGCAACAATTTGATTGCGCAGACGGATGGCTTCGCGCAGCAGCGTGCGGTAGTAGTTGACGCTGAGCAACCCCTGAGCGGCAGGATAGCGCGAATAGAGCAGGCGGGTGTCCACCTGGCGGTCGCTCTTGCCAAAGTTATAGCGTAGCACGCCATAGTAAAGCAGCAGCTGCACATAGTGGTCCTCACGCTGCAGACCATGACGGTCGTGACTCTGATGCTCAATCTTCATGTTCTTGCCAGCCTTTTGCTCCACGAGCAGGCTCATATCCTCCGTCATTAGGTCGACACGTCCCTGAAGTCCCAGCCGTTCGCATACAAACGAAGGTTCGAGCAATGCTCCCTCGGGCTTCAAGAGGGCTACCGCCTGACGAATATTCTGCATCTGCGCTTCTGCTTGCAGACGAAAGGCTTCGGCTTTGAAGTCAGGGCAGCTGCAGTAGCGCAAGGCCTGCTCGCGGAACGACCGCTGCAGCACCTGGGCGGTGGTGACGTCGGGCTGGTTGATAACGGCATCGAGGGCGGCTCCCGCAAAGAGTCCCAAGAGGATGGCCTGGGTGTTGGGACGCTCTTTCAGTCTGTTGATGGTATAAAGCAGAGGATGATGTCCATAGCTGGTGAAGCAGGCCGCCAACGACGAGATGTCGATGAGGAAGTCGGGTTCGACGACCACCTGACCAGGTACGATGATGCTGTCGTCTTCGCTGAGGCTGCAGTCGAGCAGGTTCAGCTGCATACCGGGCCGCAGCAGCTTCTGCAGGTAGGCAAAGTCGCGGCCCTGCTGCGTATTGCGATAGTCGATGGTGATGGGGCCGTCGTCGGTATCGGCTGTAACCAAGGCATCGCCGACTTCGCTGACGATGCACCGGATGTACTGTTTATCAATGTGGAGCCCAGGCTGCTGCTGGCGGCTATCGACAGGCAGGAGGCGCAGAACCTGAGCGGGCACATCCTGATGGAACACCGCCGACACAAAGCGTGCCGCAGCCATCAGGTCGTAGGGCCAGTCGTCGGCAGCAATAGTGCCGTCGCCATTAGAGTGGCGACGGGCAGTCTGCACCTCGCGTGTAAGTCGGGCAGAGAGTCCCAGCTTCTTGGACAGGAAATCTATCTGGGAGAAAAGATTGCCGAAGGCACCGCCCTGCTGGCGGCATCCCTCGGCAGCACTGAGCACGATGACCTCCTGCAAACGCCGCGAGGCATCAGCCGACGGGGTCTGTGATGCCAGCTCGGCGCAGATGCCGAACAGTTCAGATGCTTCCATTCCTCTGGAATCGCTCGCTGAGCTTGTCGATCATGTCGGCAGTCATCTGCGTCAGACCATATTCATGGTTCCAGTCCCACTCACGGCGGGCGCAGCTGTCGTCCATCATGTCGGGCCAGGAGTCGGCTATCGACTGCTTCAGCGGGTCGATGTCGTAGTCCATCTCAAATTCAGGCTTCAGCTTGCGGATAGCATGATAGATCATATCGGGGTCGAAGCTCATAGCAGCCACATTGAAGCCATTGTGATGGATGAGACGCGTGGGGTCGGCCTCCATCAGCTCAATAGCGGCACGCAGGGCATCGGGCATATACATCATATCCATGCGTGTGCCGGCCTTGATGGGGCAAGTGAACTTCTCACCACGCACAGCATAGTAATAGATGTCGACGGCATAGTCGGTGGTGCCTCCACCCGGAGGCGTCACATAGCTGATGATGCCAGGAAAACGAACAGAGCGGGTGTCGACACCATACTTATGGTGATACCAGTCGCTGAGCAACTCGGTAGTCACCTTCGACACGCCATAGATGGTGCGAGGGCGCTGGATAGTGTCCTGAGGAGTCATATCGTGAGGGGTCTCCAGGCCGAAGGAACCTATCGAGCTGGGCGTAAAGACAGCACAATGCTGCTCGCGGGCTACCTCGAGGATATTCCACAAGCCATCAATACCCACGCGCCAGGCAAGGCGGGGCTTCGACTCAGCCACCACCGACAGCAGAGCTGCGAGGTTGTAGATGGTGTCGATGTGGTATTTCCTCACCACCTCGCTGATGGCCTCACCGTCAGTGACGTCGGCCAGCTCCTTAGGCCCGCTCTCAGCCAGTGCTCCCTTAGGTTCAGCACCTGCAATATATCCCGCCACCACATGCTCGTTGCCGTAGCGTTTTCTCAGTTCCATCGTCAGCTCGGAACCTATCTGCCCCGTTGAGCCAATCACCAGAATATTCTTCATCTTACATTGGATTTAAGAAACAACGTGCAAAGATACAAAAAAGTTTTGTTGTTTTGTCATTATTCCGAATATTTTTTGTAATTTTGCACGGTTTTTCAATAAAGGCATACACTTAACAACCTCAAAGATGAGAAAATACATTGTAATACTGACCATCCTGCTGCTCTCCTCGACGGCAGTAATGGCAGCACCACGCACCACTACGCAGATGCAGGCTGCTGCCCTGCAAGCCATCAACAAGCATCGCGCCTCCAGGCACCTGGCACCACGCAACGAGCCGCTGAAGGTGCTTCGCAACAGCGCTCAACTACAAGTCATCGGCTATGAGTCGGGAGGCTTTGCCGTCGTCGCCGTCGACGATCTGCTGCCCGCCGTGATGGGTGTCTCGACGGCCCGCCATTCCAACGGCAGCAATCCCAACTTCGAATGGTGGCTGCAGGCTACCGAAGCTGCTGCCGCCAATATCGCCAGCAGCCAGGCCCCGATGCAGGTCACTATGCCCGACCCTGCCCTCTACCCAGAGGAAGTACAACCACTAGTCACCACTAAGTGGTATCAGGAAAAGCCCTACAACAACATGTGCCCGGCATTTAATGCCTCCGCCAACTGTCTCACAGGCTGCGTAGCCACAGCGATGGCACAGATTCTCAACTACCACAAGTCGCCGGAGCACGGTTTTGGCCATCGCACCATCTACTACCCTCACGCCAACACCTCGGGCCAGCCAGTCACCGCTGACTTCGAGGAAGACTATTACGACTGGGGTAATATGCTCGACATATACAAAGAAGGAGAGTATAACGAAGAGCAGGCCAATGCCGTAGCACTGCTCATGCGCGACTGTGGCGTAGCTGCTGATATGGAGTACGGCGGTCCCAATGAGGGCAGCGGAGCCTATTCGCAGAATGCTGCGTATGGACTGCGCAAGTACTTCGGCTTCGAGGATGCCCAGATGCTGTCGCGCATCAGTTATAGCGAGTCAGACTGGATGAACATCATCTATCATGAGCTCTCAGAGAACGGCCCTGTCTATTACGGAGGCGCCGATATATTTATGGGAGGACATGCGTTCCTCTTCGACGGATATAATGCCGAAGGCCAGGTTTCGGTCAACTGGGGATGGGCAGGCGACGACGACGGTTACTTCTACGTCAGTCAGCTCAACCCCACGCCCTATAATTTTTCCTTCGGACAGGATATGATTGTGGGCATCAAGAGCGCCAACCACAAGATGTATCGCTCGGAAGAAGTGAAGGTCACCACTGGCGGACAGCTGAAGGAAATGCTTGAGGACGACAGCGACGACCGCGCTATCGCCTCGCTAACCATCGAAGGTCCGCTCAATATGGACGACCTTCTCTATCTGCGACACTTATCAGGATGGAATGCCGAAGGCGAGCCTACCGAGGGAGTCCTTCGCCAGCTTGACCTGACGAAGGCCAAGCTCGAAGGCAACAGCCTGCCCGACAGCATCTTCAAGGACTGTGCCACATTGCGACGAGTACGTCTGCCCGAAACCATAGCCACCATCGGTGCGAAGGCCTTTATGGGATGTACAGCACTCGCCGAACTGCGCCTCACCTGCAAGACGGTGCCAAGACTGACGGCTAACGACGCATTCGAAGGGCTGCCCTTCGGCAAGTCGAAGCTCTACGTCTTGAAGGGTCTGAAGCAGACTTATGCCCATACTGAGCCCTGGAGCGCTTTCGGATCGAACAACATCTTTGAGATAGGCACCAGCCTGAAGGTGCGCAACACAGTAAGGAATTACGGCGAAGAGAATCCCGAGTTCAAGTTCACTGTCAACGGCAGCGACCGTGTGGTGGGCTCGCCCTTCCTCACTTGTGAAGCTACACCTACTTCGCCGGCAGGCCGCTATCCCATTCACATCAGTGCCGGCACGATGACCAATGCCGAGGCTTTCAACTTCATCGACGGCTACCTTATCGTGCAGAAGATCGATGCCAAGGCTTTCGTAGAGACTGCCGAGCGATTTGAGGGCGAGGAGAACCCCACGTTCACCCTCCGCTACGAAGGACTCATCAAGAAAGAGAAGACACCCGCATGGATTGAAGGCCCTGTCTTCGTCACCTCAGCCACGCCCCTGTCGCGTCCCGGTGAGTATACCGTCTATGTGGAGAGCGGCGAGGCCGAGAGCTACAACATGGTGTTCCTTCCCGGCAAGCTCATCGTCAAGGAGAATCCCATCCCCAACGGCATCAGCGAAGTGAACACCAACAGCGACACTCCAGCATTCAACCTGCAGGGCCAGCGCATCAGCCAGCCCACAAAGGGTATCTACATCAAGGACGGCAGGAAAGTCAACATCCGATAAGAATGGTGACAACACTAAAAAGGCAAGGGAGTCAATCGACTCCCTTGCTGTCTTTCTTGCGTATTTCAACGCGGCGAATCTTGCCGCTGATGGTCTTGGGCAGTTCGTCAACGAACTCCACTATACGGGGGTATTTATAGGGGGCTGTCACACGCTTGACATGTTGCTGGAGCTCCTTCACGAGCTCGTCGCCAGCCTTATCCTTCCACTCCTTGCCCAGGACGACGGTAGCCTTCACCACCATACCTCGCACATCATCAGGCACTCCGGTGATGGCACATTCGACGACGGCAGGATGGGTCATCAGCGCCGACTCCACCTCGAAGGGGCCGATGCGATAGCCTGACGACTTGATGACATCGTCGATGCGTCCCTCAAACCAATAGTAGCCGTCCTCATCGCGCCAGGCCATGTCACCAGTATGGTATAGACCGTCGTGCCAAGCCTCGCGGGTGAGTTCCTCGTCACGGTAGTACTCCTTGAACAGGCCGATGGGCTTTTTCTCACCCACACGAACCACAATCTCGCCCTTCTCTCCATCCTCACAGGGGGTACCATCGGCCTTGATAAGGTCTATCTCGTACTGGGCGTTGGGTATGCCCATCGAGCCGGGCTTGGGAGTCATCCAGGGGAAGGTGCCCAGGGTCATCGTGGTCTCGGTCTGTCCGAAGCCTTCCATCATGCGGATACCGGTCTTCTCGAAGAACTTATCGAAGACGGCAGGGTTGAGGGCCTCGCCGGCAGTGGTGCAGTATTCAAGACTGCTGAGGTCGTACCTGGACAGGTCCTCGCGAATCATGAAACGATAGATGGTAGGCGGGGCGCAGAACGAGGTGACACGGTATTTCTCCATCTGGCGCAGCAGCGTGTCGGCATTGAACTTCTCATGGTCGAAGACAAACACGGTAGCTCCGGCAAACCACTGTCCATAGAACTTGCCCCAGACGGCCTTACCCCACCCTGTGTCGGCCACAGTGAGATGGAGCGAGCCTTCGTGCAAGTTATGCCAAAAGACGCCCGTCGTGAGATGACCCATCGCATAGAGAAAGTCGTGAGCCACCATCTTGGGTTCGCCGCTGGTGCCGCTGGTGAAGTACATCAGCATGGTGTCGTCGTTGCTGTTCACATGAGCAGGGCGCACGAAGGCCGGTGCCTGCCCTATCTCCTGCAGGTAGTCGTGGAACCCCTCAGGAACATGATCACCGATAGCGATGTAGCAGCTGACGGAGGGACTCTCGTCGCGAGCCAGAAGCACCTGACTGGTGACATAGGCATCATCCACACAGATGATGGCCTTCACCGAAGCACGCGTGTTACGATAGACGATGTCTTTCTTCGTGAGCATGTGGGTAGCGGGAATGACGACAGCGCCCAGCTTATGGAGAGCTAGCATCACCACCCACCACTCATAGCGTCGCTTGAGGATGAGCATCACGGGGTCGCCCTTGCCGATGCCCCGTGTCTGCAGATAGGAGGCAGCCTGGTCGCTCTGCTCCTTCAGTTGGGCAAAGGTGGTGCGAATCTCAGCACCCTGATCGTTCGTCCAGAGCAGGGCGAGACCGTCGGGGTTCTCTTTAGCCCAGACGTCCATCACGTCATAGGCAAAGTTGAAGTTCTCAGGGATGATGAACTCCAGGTTGTTGTTGTAATCCTCTACAGACGTGAAACTTGTCTGCTTTAAAAATCTTTCTACCATATAGCCTAGTTTATCCTACTGTAAATGCTAAGAACTTGACAGCCTTGTCGCCGATGGCCAGCATGCCGTGAGGTTTCGTCGAGTCGAAATAGATGCTGTCGCCCTCCTCCAGCACGATGGTCTTGCCACCAATGTAGAGCTCCATCTTGCCCTCGAGCACCAGGTTGAACTCCTGACCTGGATGGCTGTTTTTATAGATGGTGTGAGCATCGGGCTTGGGTTCGACGGTGACGATGAACACGTCGGCCTTATGGTTGACAAAGCCGCCCACAAGACTCTGGTACTTGTAGGCCTTCGTGCGCTCGATACTCATGCCCTGACCTTTTCGCACCACGAAGTAGCTCTTCATGTGGGGCGACTCGGCGAAGATGAGTTCCTCTGTCGAAACACCGTACTTGTGGGCAATCTTCATCAGGTTCGAGATGGTGATGTCCAGCTCGCCCGCTTCTATCTTCTCATACTTCTCCACGCTGATGCCGATGGTCTCGGCGACCTCCTCAGCCGTTAAGTCGAGCACATCACGCAGTCCGCGCAGCCGCTCGCCAATCTGCTTTAATTGATCTTCCATATAATGTCCTTTAGTTTGCGGGGGCAAAATTACGAAGAATCACCGACATAAACAAGCTTATTGGAAAGATTTTGTGCAAAAAACGCAGCGAATGGCGCAAAAAAGAGGTTAAATCTTCGATGATGCTCGTCTCTTTGCAAATAATTTTGTACTTTTGCGTGCTTTCCGAGATTGGCGTCATGGACTGCGACCGCATCAGCCAGGTGATGCAGCCCGTATTCCTCGATATGGAGAGCGAGCCCGTCCAGAAGCTTTGTGCCAAGCTGAGGGAGATCAGCCTCACCACAGGCTGGGAACCCGACGTCACCAAGAACTACTACATCGAGCACAGCCGCCACGACAACTACGTGCCCATACAGTCGGTGCGAAACATCATCCCCTGGATGACGGAGAAGGGCTTCGATC
>JAEEGK010007138.1_pt1 | contig 26659 bp, 18 predicted proteins | sample 8958771 | NCBI WGS metagenome assembly JAEEGK01 (sample SAMN16246547, study PRJNA631951) | gut metagenome | biome: gut microbiome; feature: rumen; material: SC-attached | host: Bos | place: Iran: Karaj | collected 2018-10 | reverse complement strand
TAAAAAAATAAAATAATAATCCATTTAAAAAGAAGAATAGAATTTTAAAAAATTAATAAGTGATATAATATTATTTTTTATTATTATCAATTCATTTTTGAATAAATTTAATTGAAAAAAAATATATATATTATGATTAATTAATTATTAATATAAATGAAATTAAAATGAAGTTAAGTTAATAAAAATAAACATCATTATAAAAAATCTTATAAAACCCATAATAAAAAAATAAAACATATAAAAAAAAGTAAAAAAAATGGAAGCAAAAAAAATAAAAATACATGCAAATGGAACTAACTTTTCAGCAACATTATCAAATAATTCATCAGGAGAATCATTTTATAATTTTTTAAAAAAAGGTCCTTTAACAATTAATATGAGTGATTACGGAAATTTTGAAAAAGTTGGTGATTTACCTCAAAAATTCCCAACAAATGATAAACAATATACTACAAAGCCTGGAGATATTATTTTATATTTAGGCAATAAAATTACTATTTATTACGGAACTAATTCTTGGGATTTTACTTTACTTGGTCAAATTGATAATCTTAATCAAAATGAATTAAAAAAAGTTTTGGGAAAAGGAAATGTTAGTGTTACTTTTTCTGTTTAAATAAAATTTAAATTTTTATGAATGAAAATATTTTTTTTGATTTTTTTTTAATAAATAACTAAATTAATTAAAATTTTATTTTATTTTATTTATTATTGAAATAATTTATATTTTAAAAAATTATTATATATATTAATATAATTACATTATAATTAAATTCTAATATCTTCCTTTATTAAAATTTGTTTTAATTCATTTTTTGGAATAATTTTTAACATATTTTTTTCTTCTTTCATTTCTTCATTTTTTTTTAAAATTCTAGGAATAAGAAAAAAATAACAAAAAACAACTAATAAAAAATCAAATGAAATTTGAGAAATAATAATTCTAATTTTAACAAAATTAATAAGTTGATTCATTTTATTAGTATAAAAAGAACTTAAATAAGTAGAAGCAGATTTAATTAATTGTTGAATTAATAAAGCCAAATAATGAAAATAATCTTGATTCATTAATAAAATTGGATTCATACTTTCATATTCATTCCATAAATTAGTATCATTTGGATAAAGTTCATTAATTGAATCACTTCTATAAAAAATTTCATCAAATTTATATCCTTTAATTTCAAGTTTAATTAATAAATTATCTAATTTTAAAAATGAATATAAAATTAATTGAAATGTATAAATTGATGAAGAATAAAGTCCATAATGTGCAATTCCATCTGCAAAATCATCACATATTATATTATATTCTTTAGCAAATTCATCTATATATTTACATATATCTTCATTCATTAATTCACTAAATATTTTTTTTTCTTTATCTTTTGTTTTTTTGAATGAATCAAATATTTCATTAAACATATCTTGATTTAATTTAATTGCTGTTTTTAATTCTTTTTGTAAATGATTGTAAATTGTTTTTATTCTTATATTTGTTTTTATATGTGCATAATAACATGATATTGTCAGAAAATAATTATAATATTTTATTAAAAATGTTCTTTGATTTAAAATTAAGAAATATAAATTTGATAAAGTAAAAATATATTCATAACTTTCTTTTTGTATAATTATTATAAAAGTAATAATGCCTATAAAAATCAATATAAAAAATATAAAATAATTTATATAAATTTTATCTGTTTTATTCATATCACAAAATTTCTTTTTTTTTTTCTTTAATGTAAAACTTTTCCTTATTTTAAAATCTATTTGTATATTTTTTTTTACTAATTTATTTGTTTCTATATCATTAGATGAAGTAAAATCATTAACATCATCATGAGTAGAGAAATTTATAAAAGGATTTGAAATAAGATAATCAGGATTAGTTTTATCTTTTTGATTAAATTCAATAAATCTTTCACAATTTTTAATTGCATTAATAATATAATCTGGATTAATTTTAAAAAAAATATCAGTTGTTCTTTCTTGTTCATCATATATTTTTCTCATAATAATTAATTGAAGAAATAAACTTATCAAAAAAACAATTAAATAAATACCAATTGTAATAAAAATTATTATAATTAATTTATTTTTTAATATTACAAATTCATCTATAAAAATATTTGAAAAATCTTCTAAATCATCAATTAAAAGACTTTCATAATTACCTAAAATAAAATTAAAACTTGTATCTAAAAAACTTACATTTTCATCTTTTAAATTCAAAAATGAATAAATTGCAAAAGAAAATTCTTCAATCAAATTAATATATTTAGTAATTGTTACATTTCCTTCTAAATTAGAAGAAATTGTAATTAAATTTAAATAATAATTATCAATATTTTTTTTTGTTTCAGGAGAAGCAGAAACAGTGTATGCAGTAATTTCATGTATTATATAAATACATTTATTATAAATTTCCTTTAAACTTTTTTTTGATAATTGTTTTAATTCTTCTTTTGAAGGATAATAATTTATATATAATTTATTTTGAAGTAAAATTAATTGAATAGAAAAATAAATTGCTCTATTTGAATCTTCCATTAAATCACTTATTAAATTATGAATTTTAATCGTATTAGTTATTTGAGTTTTTATATTAAGACAATATGAAAAAAAAAATGTTGACAGAATGATATAAATTATAAAATTAAAAAATACAATTAATAACCAAGTACTTGAGTAAATATTTAAATAATTTTGTTTTTTAAGTTCCATTTTTTCAATTTTTTTTTCTTGTTTTTCTTTTTCTTTTAATTTTTTTTCCTCATTCTTATTATTCTTTTTAATAATATTAATATTATTTTTTGACTTTGTTTTTTTTAAAAATTTACTTGATTGACATATTTTTATATTTCTTTCCTCTTCAAAAATCATTTCTACTTTAGATTTATTTTGAAAATTTTTGATTTCAATTGAATTATGTTTTTCAAAATTATAAATAAATAAAAAAATATTTTTTAAATTAACTTTATAATACTGTAATTCTTCTTCTTTTTTTGCATTATTATTATCTAAATCAATATCTTGTTCATCTATAAAACATTCATTATCTGATTCATAATCAGAAGAAGAACTTTCTTCTTTTTCTTCTTCATCATCTTCACTTAAATTAAAATTTGAAGATTCAAATAAATTTGATGATTCATCAGAAAAAGTAACTTTTTTAAATTTTTTTTTAAATGCAAATTTTGTTGATCTTCTAGTAAATACTTTTTTTAATATATTTTTTTTAAAAAAAGTTTGAATACTATTTTGTTTTTTACTTTCTTCTTTATTCATAAATAAATAATTTTTAGTTTCTGGAAAAAAATTAATTTCTTTATCTGAAGGAGGAATATAATTATCTTCTAGAAAATGTTCTAATGTATTAGAAACATGAAAATTTTCTGCAGATTCTTTATTTACAGTTTGATGTTTTAAAAAACTATTTTTTTTAACATTTGGTAATAAATTAGAAGAAAAATTAAAAGAATGTTTTATCATAGTCATTCTTTTTTCAGTTCTTTCTATTATTTTAAATAAATGAAAATGATAACCAATTAATTTTCCATTAATAATTATTTCATTACATTCCATTTGAAAATTATGATTATTTAAAGTCCATTTTATTTCATTTTCTTTATTAATATATTTTCCTTTTAAAATATTTCTTTTTAATTGACCTAAATTATTTTCATATTTTTTTTGTGATGCAAAATTTAATATTTCTTCATGAATTTCTTTTATTAGCATTGATATATCTATTGAATTACAAATATATTTATTATTAAATCCTAATAAATGGATTGAATTTGATGAAAATAAATTTATTAAACAATTATTATCTGTTATTATATGACAATCAGTATTTTTTGTCTTTTTATTTATATATTCAATTTGACTTAATATTAATTTACATAATATAAAATTATTGTGTTCTTCATCATAATTTAATGATATTTCTACTGGATAAATTTTTAAATATTTTGCTTTTGTTTTAAAGAAAAAAGTCATTTTTTCATTTTTTAAATTTAAATCTTTAAATTTTTTTATTAATTCAAATGGAAAATCAATTAATAAACTTGGAAATAATATTTTGAAATTTTTTCCTATTAATTCATTTGGAGAATAACCTAAATTTAAACAAAATTCATTTGATATTCTTTCAATTATAATTGAATTTTTATTCATTATTAATATTATAAATTGAAAATCTGAACTTGAAATAAAATCATTTTTATTTTTATAACCTAAATTTTCTTGAATTTTAGATAAATCAATATTTAAATATTTTTCTGCTTCTTCTTTATCATTTAAAATGTCTCTTAAATAATAACCATATAATAAATAAATTTTTGAATTCTTTTGTTTTATATTTTTAATTTCATTAAATTTTTCATCAATATCTATTATTAATTGATGTATATTACTTCCTATTTCATTTATTCTTTTAATCTCTTTATTTTGTGTTGATGTTAATAATAAATTCCAAAAAGAATAATATTTTTCTGAAACTTTAGTTATTAAATCAATTAAAGTATTAATTTGATATCTCATTGAAATATCATTTTTATTGTAATTAAATTCAATTGAATCATCTTCAATTGATTTTTTTAATCTATATATAAAAAATTTTTGTGAAAATGTTGCAGATAATAAATTATTATCAATATCTAAATATAAATGATATAATAATAAATAAGCACTTTTATGATTTTTTAAATATTTTTTTAATATCATATAATGCATTAATTTTAATAATAAACTATTTTTATAATAAACCATTCTTTTTTTTAAAGTTTTTTCAACAATTAAATATAAATTATAATCATCATTTTCTCCATTTAAATCTTTATAAAAATTACTTTGATTATAACTATAATATTCTAATAAATTAACCATAAATTCTCTATTATGAGTTTTATTAGTTATTGATAATAATAAATTTTTTGAATGAAGATAAATATCATATTCAGTTAAATATTGAGATTCATCTCTAAAATTAATAATTTTAATTCTAAAAACCCAAAAATAAAGAATTAAAATTAAAATAATATTAGTTAAAATAAAAATAACAAAATAATATCTTCTTTCTTCTTGTTTCAAAATATAACCAATTAATATAAATATTCCAGAAAGCATATAAATCATACTCATATAATAACTAAATAATTGAGTAAAATCTTTTTCAGAAATAAAATAATTTTCAAGAAAATAATGATAAAAAACTAAAGAGCCAGAAAAAAAAGAAAATAAAGGAATAATTGCTCTTGATTTATTATCAACAAGATAATCAATTCCTAAAACAATAATCATAAAAGTTTTAGAAATTAAAATAATTAATTTAGGATTTGAAATAAATGATCTTACAGTTCCATTTGCAATATTTTCTCCTCTTGAAAAAAATAATAATATTGCTAAATAACAAAATAAACAATCAGAAAGACAAATAATTAAACTTAATATAAAATATATTATATGTATTGTTGAATAACATTTAAATCCATTATCAATTATTATATTTGAATTTCTACAAAAGAGAATTGGATAATTTATTTCTATAAAAATTTATATAATTGTTTTTTACGTAATACTGGATAATAGAAAATATATATATTAAATATTAGAAACCTTCTTAAAAGTGATAATTGAAGTTTACTTTTTTTAATAATTTTGTTGTTATATGCATCTCTAAGAAGTTTTAAAAATAAAAAAATTCCAACAAAAACAAAAACATATGTTGCATATAATGTTACTAAATAAAATTTATAATGTGAAGAATTATAAGGATTTGTATTTAAATTAATAATAAAATTTATAAAATAACGAAATATTTTTGAATCATCATTCCAAAAATATGAATTCTATAAATTAATAAAAATATTTTTTACTCTTTCATTTATATTAATTGAAAATAATTGAAATATATCAAGTAAAACTAGAATGAATGCTTTTAATTTACTAGTATTATAATCATAAAAAAGATAATAATATAATTGAAAAATTGAAAGTTGGGTTTTTTGAATAAAGTCCTTATTTTCCATTTTATTTATAAAACATTAATCTGAATTTCAAAATATTAATTTTTATCATATTAAAAAATACAAAATAAATTAAAATAAAAATTAAATTCAAATCGAATTATTGATTAATATATCAAAAATTTCATAACAAAAAAGAATAATATTTATTTTTTATATTAAAGATACTTATTGATAAACTAAGTATTTAGTGATAATTATGAATATATTCAAACAATTAAAGATACTCATGAAAGTAGTATTTATTGTTTTATTGAAATAAAAATTGGAACAATTATATCGTTCTAATAAAATTATAAAAATGTGGAGCTTTTAATATAAAAATATAAATTTTTTGATTTTAGACAAAATTAATTTATGAATTTAAATGAAATTTTAGGAAATTCATATTAAATTTAAATATAAATATAAATTGATTAAATTTTGAAAATAAATATATTTATTAATTCATAATTTGTAATAATATTTCTAATTTTTTTTAACATTTAAATTAAAATATTTAAATATTTCATAAAATCAATATATATTTATTATATTTGAAAAAAAATGTTTAACTTAATTAAATAAATTACACATATTAAATTAAATAAAAGAAAATAAAGATTTTTTTAAAAAAATAAATTAATTTGATGATTTTATATATTTAAAACAGCTATCAATTATATAATATTATGAATAAATTTATATTCTTTAATTTCATTTTCATAATCTTTATCATCAAATAGCATTTCTTTAGTTAATTTTTGATTTGTCATTGGATCAGTGTCATGATTTTCTAACCAATTTAAAATTGCACTTTTTTCATAATAATGACCATATGTTGTTATTACTGGATGTTCCATATAATTACCTGTAATTGGACAAATTCCCCATTCATCATCATTATTATTATCATTATTATCTTGAATATTATTATGAGATTGATTAATATTATTTTGAAGATTATTATTTTGGTTTATATTTATTTGACTATTAAAATTATTATTATTGTTATTATTATTTCTATTATTATTTGAATATTTATTTATATAAGATAGTCGTTTTAATCTTATATCTTCTGATGATAATTCATTTGATTGTATCATAAAATTATTATTTATATTATTATTATTATAATTTGAATTTAATGAATTATTATTATAATTAGAATCTGATGATTCATTGTTGTCATTTGAATATGATGAATTACTATTAAAATTTGAGTATGATAAATTATTATTATAATGTTGGTATGAAGAATTATTATTAGGATAATGATTTGGTATAAACATTTTTTGTGAACCATTTCTCATATATAATCCATCAGATGTTCTTATAATTTCTTGATTTGAACCATTTTTCATTATTTTATTTACTCCATTTGGACTAGAATAAATAAACTGTGATCCATTTTGCATAAACATTTTTATTATTTATTTCTATTGAAAAAAAATAAAATTATTTTTTATTGTTAAAAAAAAAATTTTTTTAATTTAGGGTAACAAATATTATTTAAAATAATTTTTTTTTTTAAATGAATAAAATAAAAAATGATTCTTCTGAAGAAAATAATATTATAAGATGTCCATCATGTTATACAATTCCTTATATATCTTATTTAAATAATGAAAAAAGAGAAATAAAATTAATATGTGAAAATAATCATAAGAAAATATTTTCATTTAATAGATTTTTTAATCAAATAGGAAAATTTCATTCAAATATAAATTATTTTTGTGCAGAATGTGGAGATAAAATTTCAAATGAGAAATTAATATATTGTCAAAATTGTAATTTTTTAAGATGTCATAAATGTAAAAAAAATGATAAGCCAAATCATATATTAAAAGATTTATGTAAAATTTCATTTATTTGTGAAGAACATGACATTGTTTTTTCATATTTTTGTAATACTTGTAATAAAAATATTTGTCAGAATTGTATTAATTCAATTAATCATAATTCTCATAATTTAATTAAAAATGAAGATATAATTTTAAAAGAAGAAGAAATAAATCAAATAAATAATTTATTTAAAGAAGAAGAATCTTATTTATTAAAAATAAATAAAATTGTAAGTGATAATATTTCGAATTATAATGATCAAAGAAATATTATATTTACTTTATCAAAATTTAAACAACAATGTAGAAATGAAATATCTTTTTTAAAACAAATATTAGAACTTTATTTATATTTTAATGAAAAAAAAATTTTAAATCATCAAATAATAATGAACATAAGAGAAATATTAAATTATAAATTTATAAAAATACAATCTGATAATCATCCAGAAATAATTGAATTTTTACTAAATAATTTTTCAGACAAAAAAAATCAAATAAAAAAAATATTACATTATCAATCAAAAAAAAAATCATCTGATTTATTAATTCCAAATATTTACCCATTTAAATTAATAAAAAATCATGAAAATTATGTAACAAATATAATTCAAATAACAGATAAAAGAATAGCATCATCTTCAATTGACTGTTCAATAAATATATATAATAATAATACTTTTATATTAGATATTATTATAATGGAACATGAAAAAGGAATTAATTATATTACAGCAATAAATAATAATAAAATTTTATCTTCTTCAACTGATTCATTTATTAAGATAATAAAAATAAAAGATAATTCATATTTAGTAGAACAAATTTTATTAGGTCATTTTAGTGCTGTTAATAAATCAATTTTATTATCAAATAATGATATTGCATCTTGTTCTTGGGATAGAACAGTTAGAATTTGGACAAAAGATAATAAAACAAATCTTTATTTTCAAAAAATTATTATTTGTGTTTATATTGAAGTAATTGATTCAATTTTTGAAACAAATAATAAAAAATTAATAACTGCATCTTTTATTGAAAGACAATTAAGATTTTGGGATATTTATTCTTTGGATAATAAAATTACTTTTAATAATATTATATGTAATTCAAAAAGTAATATTTTTTGTCAAATTAATAATGATATTTTAGCAGTTTGTGGTTATTATAATGTAGGAATTTATTTAATTGATATAAAAAATTATAAAGTTGTTAAAATTATTAATCAAATGAAATATTTGGTAAATTGTATTATTATTTTAAATAATAATACTATTTTAACTGGGGAAGATTGTAATCAAGAGGGTGTTTTTGAACAATGGAATTTTGATAAAGGTAATATTTTAGAATGGAAAAATATTGGAATCAGGAAAAAATGTCATGATGGAGGAATTATTTCTCTTTTACAAGTTGATAATGATACTTTTATTTCTTGTGCTAATGGGAATATTATTAAAATATGGAAATGTTAAAAGATTTAATTTTAAAAGAAACCATGTAGATAAATATTTATATATATTTATTGAAATAAAATATATTTTTTATTATTTATTTAAATAAATATAATATAAAATTCTAAAAATATAATATTGTAGTTTATTATTTATCATATTACAATATAATATTTTTATTATTAATAATTTAATAAAAAAATAATATATTTAAAAAATGTTAATTCATTTTATACTTTTCATTTCAATTAAATCAATTTTATCATCAGTAATAATTCCTTTTAAAAACTATATACAAGAAAATTTAAATAGAAACATTTTTGAAAATTTATACATAACAAAAATAACATCAACTCTAAAAATAGGAACTCCATTACAAGAAATAGAATTATATATTCAACTTCAAGATGACAACATAATAATATTAAATTCAGACTCAAAATATTGTTCATCAAAAATAAAATGTTTTAATTCTAAAGTATCAGAAACTTTTAAAACAAATGATAAAGAAGAATATGATGTAAATTTACCTCAAGTTGAATCAGCAAAAAGATCAACTGATAATTTAGATTTAAATTCAGAAACAAAAATAAATAATGTAGAATTTTTATTAACAAATGAAATATTATATAAAAAAAGTGGAATTTTAGGTTTAAGAATGCCAGATAAAAAAGCACAATTTAATTTAATAAAACAATTAAAAACCAAAGATATTATTAATTCTTATATTTTTTTTATTTACTTTCCAGATAAAAATAATAAATATGAAGGACAAATTATAATTGGTGAATATCCACATGATTTTAATTCAAAAAAATATAAAAAAGAAAATATGGAAAAAAGACAAGTTTCATATACTCCAACTACAACTTTAGGACAAGATTATATTTTTGAATGTAAAAAAATTTTTTATGGGGATGAATTAGTTGTTAAAGAACAAGATATTTCTTTTATTTTTGAAAGTGAGTTATTTAGAGCTTCTTTTAAATTAAAAGAAATATTAGAAGAAAATTTTTTTAATAAATATTTAAAAAAAAATGAATGTGAAATTAAGATTTATAAAGAAACTATTATTAAAAATAGTACTTATATTGTATGTAAAAATAGTATTGATATTTCTAAAATGAAACCTTTGAAATTTCAAATTGAAGATTATTTAGAAGAAATAATTTTAACTCCTGAAGATTTATTTTTAAAAGTTAATAATGATTTAGTATTTTTAATTTATTTTGAAGATTATTGGAAAATGAAATGGACTTTTGGTTACACTTTTTTTAGAAAATATATGGTTTTTTTTGATCAAGATAGTAAAATGATTGGTTTTTATTTAGAAAAAAAAGGTCAAAATGGAATTTCTATTTTTACTATTTTTTTTTGTGTTTTTTTATTTGGTGTTATTTTATTTTTAGCTTTTAATATTTATCAACTTATTAAAAGAAAGAAAAAAATTAAAGCTAAAGAATTAATTGAAGATTTATTGAATACTGAAGAAATTAAGTAGATTATATAAAAATATAATTATATTTAATTCTTAATTTATTTAATTTTTTAAAGTAGATTGTATATTTTTCATTTTTTTTATTTATTTATAAATTTAAAAATTAATTGACAAGAATTTAAAAAAGAAAATAAAAATAATTATAATAAGTTTTTTTCAAATTAATTATCTGAATTTTATTGATTTTAAAATAAATTATTTCAAAATGAATAATTCAAATCAAGAAGTTAAATCAATTGGAACTGAATTTGATTCAATAATAAAAACGAAAAATAAATTTAGTAATAGTATATTAACTCCAACTCATATTCATTTAAATAACAAAAGCAGCACAAATTCTTTATTCTTAATTGATAAAAAAAATAAAGATGAAAAAAATATAAGAAAAGATATTTATGGTGGAATAATAAAAAAAAATGGGAATCATAGAGTAAGTTTTGCAGATAATCCCATTTTACTAAATGAAGAAGAAAAAGAAAATGAAGATTTAAGAAAAGAAAAATTGGTTGAAACTTTAGATGTTGAAAGTTATAAACAATACAATAAATTAATGGCTTTCACAGATTATAAAGATGAAAGATATATATTAAGTCATGAAACTATTTGTTGTGAAAGTTGTTTTATTATTTGAATTTAATAAAGTAAGATAATATTAGTATTAAAGGGATGTGATTATATCATTATTATTCTTTGTAAATTTATTGATTTAAGATTTTATTTTTTATTTTTTTCTAATTTAGGTTAAAAAAATATATGATTATATATTAATTAGAAAATAATATTTAATAAAGTATTATATACTTTATTTATTAAATGAGTTTTATAAATTATTTTGCTATTTCTTTTTTATTATAAAAATATATTGTAATAAAAACTTTTTATAAATTTAAATATATTTTTCTAATTTTAAAATTAATATTATTAAATATGATAAAGGACATAATAAAGGAAATTATTTATTATTAATATATCCATTTCATGAAACAATTCCAGTATTTTATATTATATATGACAATGAAGAAATATATTTAAATTAATAATGTAATATAAACAAAAAAATATAATAATGTTTGAAAATCTAAAAGATAATATAAATTATCAAAATAATAATTATTCATTTTGTTTAAATTATCAAAAATCAATAATTGATATTGAGAAAAATAATCTAATAAAGAACACATTTTTATTATATTTCAATTACATAAGAAAAATATGTAGAAATCATTTCAATATATCAAATCGAAATTTTTAATAATTATAAAATATAGAGTAATTTTATTAATAATGGATATATATTTGAATTAATAAATAATTTATCTTTAAATAATCAAATTTATATTAAAATAAATGATTCAATTAATTTAAAAATAATTATATTGAAACTTGTAATGAAAATAAAAATAATAATTTTAAACTTTATTAATATTTTTAATAAATATTAAAAAATATTATTTTATTAATTATTTATTTTTTGATTTTTTGATTAATTGTTTAAACAAATGTCAATAGAATACATAAATAAAATAAAAAAGGATTCAGAAATAGATTATTTAAAATTAATTCTGACATCAATCCTCCTAATGGCATCATTATCAATACGTATTGTATAATAATTATTTTAAACTTTGATAATATTTTTAGTAATTTATATAATTAAAAGTATATTCTATAAAAAGAAACGAAGAAATAGAAAAATTTTAGTATCAAAATCAGATAAAAAATATAATGAATACTGTAAAAAAGTAGAAAAATTAAAATTAGAAGGGAATGAATTAGTAGAAAAAAATGAATTAAAAAAAGCATATAATAAATATACAGAAGCAATAAATTTATATGTAGATTCACCATTAAATGCAATAATATATGCAAATCGTTCATGGATTAATTTAAAATTAGATAATAATTCTTTAGCTTTAGAAGATGCAAAATTAGCAATTGAATCAGATCCAAATTATATTAAAGCTTATTATAGAAGAGGAAATGCAAATTTTTTTTTATTTAGATTTGAAGATGCTTTAGATGATTTTAATTATTTATTAAGTAAATTTCCAAATGAAAAAGAATTAATTGATAAAATAAATAAAACAAAATTAGCTTTAAAAAAAATAAATTTAAATTTATCACAACAAAATGATTTTGATACATCAGAAATAGAAAAATTAATAACAACATTAAATATAGATTTTAATGAATATAAAGGTGCAATTTATCATGGAAGAGGATCATTAACATTAGATTGGATAATAGATGTAATAAATGATATGAAAAATAATATTTTTCTTCATCAAAAATATTTACTTCAAATAATAAAAGCAAATATTGATATATTTAAAAATCAAAAAAGTTTAATAAATTTAGAAATAAAACCAGATGAAATAATAAATATATGTGGTGACACACATGGTCAATTTTATGATTTATTAAATATATTTAAAATAAATGGATATCCAAATGAAAAAAATCCATATTTATTTAATGGTGATTTTGTAGATAGAGGTGCATTTTCATTAGAAACAATAACAACACTTTTATTATTTAAATTATTATATCCAAATCATTTTTATTTATCAAGAGGAAATCATGAAGCAAGAAATTTAAATAAAATATATGGTTTTGAAAAGGAAATTTTAGTAAAATATAATAAAGAAATATATGAAGCTTTCATAAAATTATTTTATTCATTACCATTAGCACATGTAATAAATGATAAAATTTTAATAGTACATGGTGGTTTATTTTCAAGTGATGAAATAACATTAAATGATATAAGAAATATAAATAGATTTATTGAAGTTCCTGTAGAAGGAATTATGTGTGAATTATTATGGAGTGATCCTTCAGTTTTAACTGGAAGACATCCTAGTAATAGAGGAGTTGGTATTTTATTTGGTCCTGATGTTGCTAATAATTTTTTAAAAAAAAATAATTTAAGTTTATTAATTAGAAGTCATGAATGTAAACCTGAAGGTTATGAAAAAATTGGTAATGTTTTAACTGTTTTTAGTGCTCCTAATTATTGTGATCAAATGAGAAATAAAGGAGCTATTGTTAAAATTTATGGTAAGGATCTTTTAAATTATAAAATTATTACTTTTAGTTGGGTTAAACATCCTAATGTTCCTTCTATGATGTATGCTTCACCATGGTTTGGATAAAGTGGATTTTTCTTTTTCTTTTTTTTTGGATTTTTAATAAGGGCTTTTTATTATTTTTTTTAAATTTTAATTTATGTTTTTTTATTTTATTTTTTTTATATTTTAATCTATTAATAAAATATTAAATTAATATAAATAATAACATATTGTTCAAATTCAGATTTAGTGATAAGTAATTTAAAAATCAAAAAAATGATTATGAATATAAAATTTTTAATTTAAATTGAATTAACTAATTTTATAACTAAAATAAATAATTTAAACTTCTTCTTCTTCATTTATTTCATAACCAGTTCCATTAACTTTTTTTTGATCTAATATAAACTCAAGCATTAAAATACCTTTTTTTTCAATAATTTTAGGTGGTTCATTTTTAATAAAAAAGTCTTCAGTTTTTAAAGGAATATCTAAAGAAAATTCTCCAAATTCTCTAGTACAATAAAAATTATCTTCAATTTTTTCAGGTTCTTTATCTTTTTTTTTCTCTCCATTTAATCTAATAATTGTATATTCTCCACTAAAAGCAATATTAGTTCTAATATTACAATTTCCAGGTCCTTCAACTCTAATAATTATTTTATCATCTCCTTTTTTATAATAATTATAAGTTGGTTCAAATCCATTTGTTTTTAAATTTGAAAATCCTAATTCATCTATTAAACATTTTTTTAAAATAATATTTTGTTCTTTACTTAATTTAATTATTTTATTATTATTTTCAGTATTTTCAAAATCATCTATTGTAAATAATTTTTGTTCTTCTGTTTTTTCAAAAATATCTTTTGATACTTCAATAAATCTTTCTTTAACACTTTGAATAATATCAAAAGTTTTTAAATCTGTTACATTTTGATATGAATTTTCTAAAAAATCTAAAACATAATTATTATAATAATCACCTGCTTCAGAACCTTCATTTGCAAATATTAAATGAAAAACTTTTGGATTACTATTTTTTTCATTATAATGAGTTCCTGATTTAGTTTGTATTTTAGTTGTTATTTTATGACCTAATTCTAAATCAAAAGTTGCACTTTTTAATAAATATTTATTTATATATTCTTCTACTTGATTAATTAAAGTAAATGTCATTAAATTATGTATTATATATAATGGTTTATTTATTTTTGCTCTTTGAATTTCTGTCTTTATTCTATTTAATAATTTTTGTTCTGAATATGTTAAAATTCCTACTACAATAAGAAGAATATCACTATTATTAATTATGTAATTTTGTAAAAATAATTCAGTAATTAATTTTTCTCTTGATTTCTCTTTAAATATTTCTTTTTCATTCTTATTTTTTATATCATTTAAATATTCATCATCTTTTAAAACTGGAGTTTCTAATCCTGCAGAATCTAATAATACAATTTTTCTTTCTTTAAAAAGATTTAAATCATCTGGATATTTAATACTTAATCCTTCTGTTCTTATACTTGTTCCAGATGGTAAATTAATTTTTGATATTTTTGATAAAAGAAAAGATTTTCCTTTATTACTATTTCCAATTATTCCTATTTTTATAACTTTTTGAGTTTTGAAATCATTATAATTTTTTTCTCCTTTTTCATTCATTTTAATTTCCCATCCTTTATTAATATCTTTTATTGAATTTATATCAATTATTACATCATAGAAATTTTCAAAATATTTATTTGAATTTAAATTAACTATTTCATTATTAATATTATTGTTTATGACTATTTGATTTGATTTTTCATCAATTTGAATTTTATTATTATTATTATTATCATTATTATTATTATTATCATTATCATTATTATTGTTATTATTATTATTATTGTTATTATCATTATTATTAATATTATTATTATTATTTTTGTGACTTTTATTTAAAATATTTTCATTGTTTTGTAGAATATTATTTGGTTCTCTATCAATTATATTTTGTAACTTTATTTTTTCATTTTCTAATTTATTGATTTTATCAAAAAGCAAATTTAAAATATCTATTTTTGATTTGGAAAAATATTCTTTAAATTGTTGAACACATTGACAATTTTCTTTTGTAATTTCTATATTTACTGATTTATAACACAATTTACAAACATTTTCATTTTTTTTAACTATTTTATCGTTTATTTTTAATATCACACAAGGACAAATATTTGCATGAGGATAAAGTTCTGAAATAAATCCTATCATATTTTCAAAAGAAGTTTTTGCATTAAATTCATACGTAAAAGAATAATTTTGATTGTCATTTGGGAATTTTAAATTTATTTTGCAATTTCCTGTTGCATTCATTTATAATTAATTTTGAATATATTATTTTTTAAATAAAAAAAATATGTTGTAAAATAATTATTTAATTTTTAGAAAAATAATAAAATGAATTTCTTTTATTTTTTTTAATTATGCATTTTAATTTGTCTTTTATTTTTCATTTTCTATTATTTTATATTAAAGGAGAAATATATATTTTCATAAATCAAAATTTGAAATAAAAAAAATAATTTAATTGATATTCCTTCATCTAAATTATTTTATTAATTTTAATTAAAACAATCATAATTATTCTTTATAAATAAACAAATAAAAATGAAACTTTATATTTATAAATTATATTTTTCTTTTAAAAATTAATTGTTAATTAATGGGTATATGTGGAAATAAACAAAAAGACGAAACTCTTTCAATTTCATCAATTTTTAAAGACTCAATAAAAAATATGAAAAATACTCCTAATAAAAGTGATTTTTTTTATTTTACAGAAAAGATATTAAATTTTAGATTTTATATAAAATTATATAATGATAATGAAAAATCAACAAGATTAATAACAAAACAAGTAGGACCAAATGAAAAAAATATATTTAAAGTAATAAAAGCAATTGATCAAATTGAAGGAAGAGAATTACATTATTTTTCATTAAATTCACTTTCATTTTTATCTCCAGAAAGTAATAACTTTCATATTAATAATATAAATAAAATAAATAATCATAATAATTTAAAGAATAGTAGTGAAAATACTAATATTAAAAATATAAGTAATAATGATTTAAGATATAGTTTAATTCATTCATTTAAAAAATTATGTAGATATAAAAAACAAAAAGTAAATAAAATTTTATTAATTGGTCCTCCTAATAATATTCGTTGGGTTATTTGGTATTCAATGGCAAAAAATAAATATTTTGAAATAGAAAATAAAATTGGCATTAAGAATTCAAATATTTTTAATTATTTAATTAATTCAAAATTAAATCCAGAAATAGAAAAAAAAATAAAAAATGATTTATCTAATACTTTACCAAATATAAAGCATTTTAAAAAACCTAATTGGATTAAATCTCTTTTTAATTTATTAAAAGCATATTCAATTTATGATAAAGAAATTGGATATAAAAATGGAATGAATAATATTGCTGCAAATATTTTAATTGTTTCTGATTGTAATGAAATTGAGTCGTTTCAATTTTTAAGATTTTTTTATTCTAATTATTATGGATTATCTTTTAGAGATTTTTTTAAAGAAAATTCTTCAAAATTAAATTTTTATTCATTTTTAATTTTGGAATTGATAAAAGAAAGAATTTATCCTATTTATGAAATTATTTCTAAATTTCAATTTGAAAATGAATTATGGTTAAATAAATGGATTATAAATTTATTTGAAGTTCTATTTGATTTTTGTGTAATAATTAGATTATATGATTGTATGATTACTTTAGGAATTAATTTTTTAATTAATTTTACTCTTGGATTATTAAAATATTATCAAAATAATATTATTAAGTTTAAAGATAAAAGTGCATTTTTAAATTTTTTTTCAAGGAAAATAAAATTTAAAAATGATAATGATATTTTAATTTATAGAGAAAGACTTATTAAATTAAGTTTGGATTTTAATATTTCTCATGAAACAATTATAAGAATACTTAATAATTATAATCAAGAAATGAAATTGAAAAATACTAATAATTTAATTTATGAAATAGAACAAAATAAAAATGAAAATAATAATGAAGTAGAGATGATGAAATTTATAGATAAAGAAATAAATGGTTCAAAAGAAAATTTTATATTTGATGATAATAGTGAAAAAAATATTATTAAAAATAATAGATTTAAAAATAAAAAATATAATTATAATGATATTTTTAATAATAATAATAAATATAATGAAAAAAAAAGTTTTATTAGTGATGAAGAAATAAATACAAGTAAAAAAAAAAGAATTTTAAATGAGTATATGTTATTTAATGATAATTCAAATACTATTGAAGATGACAATAAATTTACTTTTAATCAGAATGAACATTTTAATTTTGATATTGATAAAGAAAATAATACTTATAGAAATGAAATATTGGATAATAATAATGACAAAAATATTAATAAAGGAATGATTTTAAAAGATGAAGAAGATGAAAATGAAAGTAAAAAAGTAAATCAATTAGATGAAAAAGAAATTGAAGAAGAACAATTAGAAGAAATAATAAACAAAAAAATGTTAAAAGAAGAAATAGAAGATTCAATAAAAATAATAAATAAAAAAAATGAAAATCAAATAATAAAAGAAGAAATAAAAGAAAATATAATTAAATTTGAAGATGAAAAAGAAAAGGAAAAAGAAGAAAGCGATGAAGATAGTATCATTCCAATTGATAATTCAAGTAATAATAAAATAAATCAAGATTAAAAATAAAGAAAACAAAAATAAAAAAAATTAAATCAAAATAGGGGATATAAATTCCATTTTTCTTAATACTTTTTTTTTTTGTAAAATAATAATAACATCATTTAATAACTTATTTATTTGTATTTATATATAATTAGTATACTTTATATTTATTTATATCTGTAATTTTATTTTTTTCTTTTTAAATTTATATTATAAAATAAATATATTAAAAAATTATATTTATTTTTTATTATAATTATAATCATCATTTAAAAAATCTTCATTATAAACTCTATGTTGATTTAAAATTTTAGTATTTTTACTATTTTCATTTTTAATTTGAAACACATTAAAATTATTTCTTCTAATATTATTATTATTCTCATTTATATTTTGAATTTGATAACTTGGTTTAAATTTCATTTCATTATCACCATCACTACTTCCCATTAAATCAATATTATTATTACTTAAAATCATATCATTATTATCATTATAATTATTATCTTTTGACTTATGTCTTGAATGATTTCTATAAATTCTTTTTTCACTTTTATATCTTAAATCAATTGGAATTTGTTTAGAAGGATTTTTAATATTAACTTCATTGTTATCTGTTGGAACATTTAAATATAAATTACTCATATTATTATTTAATTCTTGTTGTGAAATATATTCACTTTGATTATTAGAATTATTTTCTAAATAATTATTATTATTATTATTATTTATTAAATTATTTTTTTTATAATTTCTTGGATTTGTTTTTGAATTTTTTTCTTCATTATATGAAAAATATTCTTTATTTCTTATAGGAGTATGTTCTTTATTTAATATTCTATGTGTATTATTGAAATTTTTATCATTTTGATTAATAAAATTACCTAAATTTTCTTGACTTGCTTCACAACTTAACGTAGAAAAAACTTCTCCACTTTTACTCATTTGATTAATATTAATTTTATTATTATTATATTTATCTATAATAAAATTATTAATTTTATCTTTATCTTTTTGTATAAAATCTCCATTATAATTTTTATATTTATTACTAATATTATTACTATTATAAACAATATTATTTAAATTATTTCCTTCAGTAAATTCACCACTTTGATTTGGTTGAAATTCTTGTAAAGAAGAAATATTAATTGATTTATAAATTTCAGGATATTCAATCATCATTGTCACTATTTTTAAAGTTGGTGATAAAATTTCTTTTTTATAAAAATCCATATATAAAATATCATTTGGATCCTATTTGTAATTTTTATATTATAAAAATACCATTTTAAAAAGACCTGATATATAATTTGATATTTGATTTAATTGAATTGATTGATCATTATCTAAAGTTAATATTATATTTTCTCCTGTTGATGAAATTATACTTAATTTAACTATAATTTATATATTTTTTTTTACGATGTTCATGAATTAAATTATTTATTACTTTTAATGTTGTATGTCTTTCATGAAATGATTTTAAATTTAATTCTTCTTTTAATATTTTATCATTTAAATAAAATATATCATATCCAGTTAATGAATATTTTTGAAATAAATCTGCAATTCCTCTATAATTATTTGAATTTAACCAATTACATAATTCATTATTTGACCATTCAGAAATTTCTTTTTGAAAAGAATTCATATTTTTTAAAATTAAACTTAAAAAAAAAAAAAATAAAAAAAATAAAAATTAAAAAAAAAATTTAAATTAAAATAATAAAAAATGAAAAGTTTGAATTATAAAATTTCATACCCAGGAAAGCACATATTTCCACTTAATAAATCATAATAAAAACATAAAGTTCCTCCCATACCTTCCATAAGACTAAAAGGAGTATCAGGAATACCTACCATATATCTTTGAGGATCTTCATATAATTTAACTTTATCTTGAACATAATTATCATAAGTTGCTTTAGCAAAACATAAAGTTTCATTTTTATAAATTTCATTATTAGTAATTAAATAAAGTTTATAAATTGAATAACCTACTCCAGAAATTCCATGACAAACACCATTTCCCTTAAGTAATAATCCTCTTTTCCATAAAGAATTATTAATATTTAATAATATTTTTTCATATTTTTCATCTTTAAAAATCTGATTTGCTAAATTAAATAAATGAACAGCACCAACACAACCATGACAAAAATGAACTAAAATATCATCTTTCATTCCTTTTACATCTGATGGAAAATTTCCAGTTTCTGTTTGAGTTTTTCCAATATAATCAATACTTTTTTTAATTAAATCGGTTTGTTCTTTTGATAAATTATTTTTTGGATAATAAATAATATAACATAAAATTAAATAAATTACTCCAATTAAACCATGTGCTGCTCCCATATATAAACTATGTTTAATTTTATGTAATGGAAATGGATATAATAAACATTTATTCCAATTATTTAATTCCATATGTTTTATTCCTTCATTAATTAATTTATTTGTTATATCAAATATTATTTTATCAAAAGATTTTTTATCTTTTATTAAATCATAACATTCTTTTTTTAACATTAATAATGAATATAAATATCCTGATGTTCCATATAAAAGTTCTAATTCTGAATATTCTTTATAACTTATTTCTTCTAAATTTATTAATTTATTGTAATTTTTATCAAATAATTTTTCATCATTTGTTATTTTTGAAAGTATACATCCCATTAAATAAATTCCACTTTCACCAAAAAAAAAAGAATTTGTTTCATCAATTGGATTTTTTTGGGCTAAATTATAATTTGTTTCATATGCTTTTTTAAAAGAATTTAAACTTTCTTTTGATTTTGTATATAAATATTCTCTCCAATATAAATATATATTTCCTCCTGTTCCTGTGTAAAATGAATAATCCATTTTTTGTTTTCCTTTTGAATTTATTTTTTGTTTTGTATCACATGGATATTTTTCTTTAAAGATTTGAGTTAATATTTTAATTTGGTTTTTTATTTCTTCTTTTATTTCATTTTCATTTATTTTTTGTGGATCATATTTATTTTCTACATATCTTTTTCGTTCCATTATTAAATTATATTATTATTATTATTATTAATTTTTATTATATATTTTTTATTATTATATTTTAAGAAATGGAAAAAGAAAAATCATATATTTCATTTAATCAAGATTATTCTTGTATTTCAATAGGAAATAAAAAAGGTTTTTTAATTTATCAAGTTAATCCCTTAATAAAAAGAACAAAAAGAGGTATATTAAAATATAATAAGTAAAAAAATAAAAATAGATTATGGAAAAGGAATAAAAATAATAAAAATGTTAAATAAATCAAATATTCTATTTTTTGTAGAAAGAGGAAAACCACAAGAAGTAATAATATATGATGATTTAAAAAAAGAAGAATTAAATAGAATAAAATATCTATCAAATATTACAAATATAAAAATATTAAATGAAAAGTAAAAAAATATTAAATATATTTAAAATAGTTTAGTAATATCAACATCAAAAAAAATTCACATATATAATTTTAAAAAATATGAAAATATAGAAACAATAGAAACAAAAAATAATCAAAATGGAATATTTGACATAAATAAAAAATCAAATAATTTAATTTTAGCTTATCCAGATGAATTAATAGGTAGAATAAAAATAAAATTTTTTGAATCAAATACAATAGCAACAATAAATGCACATAAAAATAATATTTCATTTATTTCATTAAATTCATATGGAACATTAATTTCAACTGCTTCAGAAAAAGGAACTTTAATTAGAATTTTTAATACAAATAATGGAAATTTATTACAAGAAATTAGAAGAGGATATGATAATACATTAATTTATGATATTATTTTTTCAGAGAATAATTTATTATTAGGAGTTTCTAGTAATAAAAAAACTATTCATATTTATTCAATTGAAGATGCTTATAAAAAAATAATTTTTAGTTATAGTTTAATAAATACTGTTCCTCAAAATAAAAAAAGTATTTTTAAAGATTTACCTCAATTTGTTTTTGATGGTTATTTTAAAAGTGAATGGAGTTTTACTAATATTAAAATTAATGAAAATAATTGTTTATTAGGTTTTACAGAAGATAATAATTTAATTGCTATTAATGAAAATGGAAAATATTATATGATTAGTATAGATTTAAAAAAAGAAGAAAATTATAAAATTATTAAATCTGGTTTAATTAATGATATTTAAAAAAATATTATTTTTTTACTTATTATATGTCTTTAAAAAATTAATAATATTTTTAAAAAAATTAATTCTTTAATAATATAACCTTTATTAAAAAATATAAGTTAATATTTGATTTAAATAAAAAAATTTGTTTTTTAAATAAAAAATACTAAAGTAATATTATTCTTTAGTAAAAACCCAAACTTTAATTGATTTATCCCAAGAACCAGAAATAAAAATTTCATCATTAATTTTAGCTAAACAAGAAACTCCTTTTTTATTATCAGTTAAAACATCATTACAAACATATTTTTCATTATTAAGAATCCAAATTCTAATTGATTCATCAATACTTCCAGAAATAATTCTCCCATCAGATAAACCAATTAAAGTTCTAATGGATTCTTTATGACCTTCTAAAATAAATTTAAATTGAAATTTAGAATTTTTATTTATTCTTTCCCAAACTATTATTTTTTTATCTGAAGAAGCTGAACAAATTTTATTTTCATTTAATTCAATTATTATTGTAATAAAATCTTTATGTCCAATTAAAGTTTCTGAAATAGTAAAATTTTTCCAAACTTTTATTTTTTGATCATCAGATCCAGTAATAATTTCATTTGTTTTTAATTGAATAATTGAATTAATACTTCTATCATGTCCTATAAAATTTTTAAATTCTTTATATTCATTATTTTCATTTTTTAAAATATGAATATTATTATCATTAAATGAAGAAATTAAAGATAAATTATCATTTAAAATATTTAAACATAAACACCAATTATCTTTTCCAATTAAAAGTTTTTGAATTATTTGATATCTTTCATCTTTTTCATTTTCTTTCCAAATTAAAATAAAATTATCTTTAATTGAACAAGAAGCAAATTTAGAATAATTAATATAAATTAAATTATTTATTCTTCCATTATGAAATTTTCCTTTTTGAATTGCATTAAATCCATTAATTGAAAATTTCCATAATTTTAAATTTCCATCATAATCACCAGATATTAATTTATTATTTGATAATACACATAAACAACTTATATCTGAATTATGTGCATTTTCATAATTTTGTAATATTTTACAATTTAAAAATTTTTCTTTACAAATTAATTTAATTGATTTATCAATATTTAAATTTTTTACTAATTTAATTAAAGATTGAATGTCATTTTCTATTTTTGGAAAATTATAATTTATTTCTGGGAATATTATTTTTGTATTTAATAAAAATAAAAGTTGAGGAATGTCATCTGAAATATTCTCTTTTTCATAATTATAATATTTGTAAATTAAATAAAATAATCTCATTGGATTTATTAAATTATCTTTTTTTTCATTTAATAATTGCTTAATGTATTTTTTATAATCTTCAATTGATTTCATTAAATAATCTAATTGTTCATCTAATTTATTAATAAAGTTATTGTATGAATTTTTTATTTCTTCATTATAATAATTAAGTAAATCATTTAAATTTGGTAAATCATTTATTTTTTCTTTACATTCTTTAATAAAATCATTTGAATTTATAAAATTATGTTTTGAATGATTTTCATTTTTACATTCTTCACATATTTCTTCTTTACAATCTAAACAAAAATCAGTTAATAAATTTTCATTATGAATTTGACATTTTTCTTTTGTTTTATTTTTTTTTTTAGTTTCATCTTTATTTTCATTTAATAATGTTAAAATTGCCAAAATTTCATTAATTGTAGTTTTATAATATCCTTGACTACATATACAAGGAATTTTTGTTTCATTTCCATTTATTAAATCTGATAAATGTTTTCTTATTATTATTTTATAAAAACATTTATGACATATATTATGTTTACATGTAAATGATAAATGAAAAATATTTGTTTCGGAACACATATCACATATATTATTTTTATTCTTTGTAGGTTGAAAGGATGAGTTTTGTGAAGTATTCATTAATTAATTTTTAATTTGTTTTTTTTTTAATTAAAGAAATTAACAATTTTATTTAAATTTTTATTTATAAAATATTTCTATATTATTTTATAAATTTTTAAAAAATTTAAAATTACAATTAAAGATGATAGATAATTAATATTATTTAAGGCTTTCAGAATTTTAAAAAATATATATTATTATTATCTATATAAATTGATTAAATATATTTAAAATCTCCAAATTTTCATCAATTGGTCATTAGAACATGAAATAATTGTTCCATCTTTTAATTCAATAAAATCTATAATATCATCATGAGCATCTTTAATTGTTTGAATACATTCATAATTATCATTTCTATATATCATTATATCTCTTCTTTTACCTCCAACTAAAAATATTCCTTTATCTTTAATTAAAGTTATTGCAAAACATTGAAAAGGATGATTAATTTCCTTAATTATTTCTTTTTTTAATATTGAAATTACTTTTAATGAATTTTTCCCTTTACTTTTAACAATAATTCTATCATCATCAAGTCTACATAATCCTTCATGCCATCCACACCAAGTTTCTTTAAAATATTTTATACAATTAATATTATTATAATCATTTAAATCCCATAATTTAGTACCATCACCACCTGAAGATATTAAAATATTTTTATCTTCAAATAATAATATTGAATTTATATGATCTGAATGTGTTAAAGTTTGTATTTTTTCATAATTATAATTTTCTTTCCATATTTTAATATTTTTATCTTGTGAACATGAAATTAAATTTCCATTTGAACAAAATATTATTTTATTTATTCTATCTTCATGAGCATTTGTAATAATTTTATTAATTCTAAATTCATTTATAATTTTAATCCATAATTTAATATTTTTATCATCAGAACAAGTAATAAAATTTTTTTCATCTTTTATTTCAACATAATTAATAGAAGAATAATGTGCATTTTCAATATTTTGAATTATTGTTAAATTTGTATCATATATTTTAATTGATTTATCACTTGAAACAGAAATGATTTTTCCAGAAGGAAAAGATGATAATGAATTAATTATACCATAATGTGGTTGAATTGAATTAATATTTTTTAAATTAAAAGGATTTATTTTAATTTTAGGTTTTTCTTTATGAAATTTTTCTAATTTTTTAATTCTTTCTTCCATTTCATTTATTTTACTTTCTTTATTTTTTTCCTCTTCTTGAATTAATTTTATTTTTTTATTCAATTCAGTATTTTTTTTTTTCAAATTTTTATTTTCATTTTTTAAAATTTTTATTTCATTAATTATTTTTTCTATTATTTCATTTGATAATAAATCTTGTTTATTTAAAATTAATTCAACATTTGGATAATTAGGCAAAGTTGAAACTAATATTAACTTCAAATTTAAATTTGTTTGCTCAATTTTAATATTTTTTCTTTCAATTAAACCATTTATAAATTCAATCATTTCCTGAAGTGTAAAATTAGCCATTAATAATTTGTTTTTTCTAAGGTCTTCAATAATAAAATTTGACTCATATATATCAAATATTTCTTTATGTTGAATTTCTATCTTAATTAAGTCATTATTAGGTATTAATTTAATTTTGTATTGATTAAATGTTTTTTCTGTTTCTTTAATTTCTAACATTTCTGTATGTTCTTCCTCATTCATTTATTTTTATTTATTAATTTTAATTCAAAAATTAATTTTTAATGAAAATTAAAAGGAATTTAATAATATTCCATTTAAATATATATAAGAAAATATATTTGTTAATATATACTTATAAAGAAAAAAATATTTAGATATGATAATTTATTTGTTTTTATATTTTTAAAATTAAAAATTTCCTATTTACTTACAATCTTTTAATTTAATATTAGATAATTCTATTTTTTTCAATAATATAACAAATATATCAAAAATGAGTAATTAT
>JAEEGK010007137.1_pt1 | contig 26662 bp, 13 predicted proteins | sample 8958771 | NCBI WGS metagenome assembly JAEEGK01 (sample SAMN16246547, study PRJNA631951) | gut metagenome | biome: gut microbiome; feature: rumen; material: SC-attached | host: Bos | place: Iran: Karaj | collected 2018-10 | reverse complement strand
TATATAATTTATGTAATTCAAATTTTCTTTTTCATTTAAAATTATTAAATTTAAACTTTCATGATTCTTAAAATGGCTTTGGTTTATTTCTTTTAATTGTTCATAATTATCATTAATAATATCGTTAAATTTATATTTTGAGTTATTTGAAAATATTATTGTTTCATTATTAAGATTTATTTTAAAGTCTTTAGGATTATTTTGTAATGAGTTAGGGATTATTAAATAACTTTTATTGTTATTGAATAATGTGTCCATTAAATTTTAATTTGAAATATTTAACTGCTAAAAATAATATATATTTCATATTTATAAATATAATTAATAATATTTTAATATTATATATTAAAAAATTTATTTTCCATTTAATTATTTACAATAATATTTATTGAAATAAAATAGTATTTAAAACACAATCATTAAAAAATTCAATATAAGAATGTGTCTCACATGTCATTTTTACATAAACAATATAAAAAAAACCAATAAAAAAAGAAGATATAAAAATAGAAACCATTAAAAATAATTCATTAGTAACAATTTTATCTTTCATATTCTGATAATCAATATTAAAATTAATAACATAACCCAAACTAATTTTCCTAATAATTTTAGAAACTTCACCTTGAAATATTAAAACGTAATCATTATTAAGTCTTTCATAATTAGAAATTTCAGTTCTATTTAAATCTTTAACAAAATCATTATAATTATCAACCATTAATTGAAAAATTGTTTCTTTTGCTATTTTAAAACCTTTTGAATTTAAATTTCCACCGATATTAATACATTCATCATAGAGAAAAGAAGAATTGTAATTTTTTAAATAATATAAAGAAGGAATATTAGGGTTATTTCTATTTTCATATATAAAAGATGAATAATATTCACAAAAATTATCTGAATATAAACTATTTTGAAAATGTTTTAAATTTTTCATCTTTGTTCCTTTGTAAGTTATTTTATCAACATTTGTTTTAATATTTTGATAACAAATGATTAATAGTTTATATATATTTATGTCTTTATTTTTTAATAAATCTTTTGCCCCATTACATATAAATATTGTTTTTCCCCAAATATTTTCAATTATTATTTCTTCATTATATAGAATTGATAAATCATATAAAATAACAAATTCTGAAATAAAATTTAATTCTTCAAAAATATATGATTTAATATTAGTTATATTTTCAAGTTGATTTCTTATTATTTTTGAATAAAGAATTTGACCAGCAGAAACAATGAGAAAAATTATTGAGATAGGAATTAAACTAAGAAAAAACTTAAAATATATATTAGGTTTTTTAAGTAATTTATATCCATTTTGTTTGATATTATTTTCTTTTTTATCATTTTTAATTTTTTCATTTTGTTTATTTTCTTCTTTTCTTTTTCTTCTTGGACTTTTTATTTTAATTAATTCTGGTTTATTTAAAAATTTTAAACTACTTTTTTGACTTCCATTAGTTCTATTTGAAGAATCATTTAAAGGAATATTAGATTTAGATAAAGTTGAATTATTTGATTGATCAGTTTGATTTGTTGAAACTTGTTTATGGATTAATTTCTTATTACTTCCTATACTATTTGAATTCATGAATAAATTAAAATTTAAAGATGAATTTTTTTGATTTATTAAAATATTAGTTTTATTTTTTATTGGTGTAGTATTAAGTAGTTCATATTTTTTTTTTTCAGTTGAATTTATTTTTTCTAATAAAATTGTTTTATTTAAATTTATTTTAGAAATTCCATGCCTTTTTTTAAATTGATTTGTTTGTTCAAAGATAATTGATTGTTTATTTGATTCAATTATTTTTTTAATTTTTGAAGAAAAACAAGATGATTCTTTTTGTTTTTGTTTTTCCTCATTTTCTAAGATATTTATATCATCTATATTTAAAAAATTATTTTTATCAAATTTAGTATTTGAAATAAAAGATCTTATTTTTATCATATTAATATTTTCTATTTGTTCTGTTAATATTATTTTAAATATTTCTTCTTCTTCATTATCATCTTTAATTATTAAATTATCAAAAATTAACAATGAATCTCCTTCTGAATAATTTTCAAAAAATGAAAGTAATAATAATGTTTTTTTTGATAAATATTTATTAAAAAATCTTAATTGTAGATGACATATAAAATATCTAGAAAATATATTTTTAGATTTATAAACAAAAATATAAAATTCAAAAATATAAAATATTAAAAAGCAAACACATATTATAAATGTTGTTATTGTGAAAAAAAAATGATCATTTAAATCTGAAACAATTTGTTTTTCAAAAAAATTATTCATTTCCTTTAATTGAAATATTAAATTAAAATAAAAAACTCCTATAATTTTCAAATAAGATAAAGCAATAGTGTAATACTGAATATTTGTATATTTAGATTTATTAATGATTTCACTATTATAATAATACTCACTATTATTATATATTAAAACAATCTTAGAATCATTTGGTATCAGTTGTATAATGGTATTTAAATTTGGAAAGCTATTTTCTGAAACTAAATATATTTTATTTCCATCTAAATCAGTTATACTATAATTATAATAAGTCAAAAAATTCACATTTTCTCCAAAAGATTTAAAATTAGGTATAATAAATCTAAAAAAATTTTCTTTAAAAGATAAATAATCATTTATTCTTAGTTTTAATTCTTCTATATGAAATTCAAAACTATTATTAAATGTATTATTTATATATGAAGTTTGAATATTATTTGACTGAAATTGCATTAAAACTACTTTTAAAACTATTTGATGTATAGTATGTCCTAACATTAAAAGATTATCATATGTATGAAAAGAATTATTAGTTCCTTTTATTATATCAATTTTTTGAAAATAAAGAATAGTAAAACTTATAAAAAAAATAACTTCAATAATTGTTGAATAATATTTAGAACAAAAATTAAATTTTCTTATTGCTTTTTTTTTTTTGATTAATTTAGAATTTACATTAATTAAAGTATTTTCATTATTAACTTTGTTTTTATTATCTTCATTTTTATCTAATTCTATATTTTCAGAATTTTCTTCAACAGAAATTTTATAATATTTTTTTAAAATTAAATTACCTAATTTATTAATTTTAAAAATCTTTTGCTCAAAAGGGAAATTTATAATAATAACTTCTGTTTTGTTTAGAAAATTTGTTTTATTCATATCAAATTCATTTATAGTTTGATTTGAAAATGTTCTCTGAGAAAAAAATGAACTTCTAGATTTACCACAATTAATTAAAGAATAATTAACAGATAAAGGTGAAATATCTTCATAAATTGAAATAGTAAATAAATAATAAGTTCTAATTTTATTTTTTCCTTTATATAATTTTTTTTCTTTATAATTTACTTCAACATGAAAATTTAAATTTGAATTATCTAATGAATTTTTTAATTCATTTAAAGGTAAAATTATTTTTGAAAAAGGATCTTCTCCTAATTGACCAACTTCTCTCAAATAAATATCATTAATATTATCATAAACAGAAGATAAATTTTGAGTAAATTTTCCTTGAGAATTTAATTTTTCAAATTTAAATAATTCATAAATATTAATATTAAATTTACTTAAAACATCAGAATTTATAAAAAAAAAATCTTCAAATCCTCTACTTAAATTTTGAATTTTTCCTATTCTATTAGTAAATAATAAACAAGCTCCATAATAATGATTGGATTTAATTGAGTTTATATTAATAGATTTACTTTCATTAGTTTTATAATTATTTGTTAAATTTTTATTTATTATTAATTGTTCTTTTGCTTCTGTAATTTTTAAATAAAATTCTATTTTATTTTGACGAAAAATTGTACTTCCTGCCAAATTACATAAAATAACATATTTATCTTTATCTAATAAACAACAATTATTTATTTGAATGACATCAATTCCTTGTTCTAATGTTTTTGTAAAGGTATATATATATGATTTATAAAATGTTTTTGGGAAAATATGTTCAAGATTTAAATTTTTAAATTCTAATTGAGTATATTTTAATTTGTGTATTAAATCATTTGAAGTATATTTTATTTTAAATGTTATATCATTTTTAATTAATTGTGCTGCTAAAATTAGAACATAATAATTATTTGAATTTAAAATTGTATATGATAATTGTTCTGAAAAAAAATTTCTTAATCCTTTCTCAATATTTTTTGGTGTTTCATTTCTGAAAAATTGATAAAAAGTTGTAAATTTAATATATGAATAATTTATATTACATTTATAACTCCTTAAAATAGTATTTGTATCTAAATTTAATGAATTATATTCTATATTAAATTTATTAATTTCTTTTTTAAAAATATCTAAATTTATATAATCATCATTAAAATTATTCATTAAATTCATATAATCATATAGAAATTGTTTATATTTATATTCTAAATAAATTATTCTATCAAAACTTCTATAATTTCTTAAATATTTCTTAATTAATCTACTGTGTTCTTTTTTTTCTTCTGGAATTGTTATCATTTGAATTTTACCATTTGATTGATGTAATTCATTATTATATTGTTTTAAAATTTTTTCTTTTAAACTTTCCATTTGTGATATACAAATCAAATTTTTTTTTATTTTTGGTTTTTCTTTTGTTTTTTCAATAAGATAAATACATCTATAATAATTTTTTTTATATATGAAAAAATATATGATTATAAAAAAAATATGCTCTAGTATATTTAAATCATTAAAAGACATTGATTCATAAAAATTAATTTCATAATCCAAAAATTCAGCAAGTAAGGGAAAATTTTTTTTAACACAATTATAATTGAATTTATCTTTTGTTACAATTGCTTGAATATAAAAATTCGTTTGATTTAAAAATTCTTGAGAATTAAATGTTTGACAATAATAACATTTATCAATTTTTTTTTGACATTTTGGACTATGAACTCTTTTACTTATTATATCATTTAATTCAAAGAAAATTTCTTTTAAAAAATTTGGTTGGTCTTGATAATATATATTATTTAAAAATTTAATCATTACTATATTAAAACTATTTGGATTAATATGACTAAAGTTCTTTATGTTTTTTATTATATTTTTATTATCCATATAGAAATGTAGTTCTGTTAATATTAAACCTAACAATAATTCTATAATTAGTTTAAATATTATTATTGCAGGTTCTTTTTGAAGAATTTTTAAATCATTATCATAATCATATATAAAAATAAACTCAATGGTACATGAAACAAAACAAATTGAAAAAAATAAAAATAGAATTTTAAAAAAAGAAAAAGATGAATAATAAAGATTAAATGTAAAAAAATGTTTAATATAAAATAAACAAAAAAATGTTCTAATAATAATTTTCATAATGATACATTCTTTAAATTTAATATGAAATTCAGTATGAACAAAACCTTGAATAATTGAAATAAATAGACAATAATAATCAATAGAATTTAAAGGATTAAGAATAGGAGACTTATTGTCAATAAATAAAGAATCATGAATAACTATTGAAGCTAATATCAATGTATTAATAAAAGAATAAAAAACAGAAATAAAAAAAAATACATTTCCAATAATATATAATAATAAATCTTTTCTTGAACTAAAAATTATTTCTACATAAAAAGAATAAAAATATTGATTTAATGCATAAAAAAAATAAAAATTGATATTTGCATAAAAAAATAATTGTTTTTGATAATTTTTATTGATATTTCCTTCTAAATCTACTTTTGAATGAAGGAAACAATGTAAAACACAATTTATAATAACAAATATAAAACCAATTATTCCAATGAAATAATAAAATTTAATGTTATTTATATTAGATATTATTTCAGCAAATGTAAATTTTCTAATCCATTTTGAAACTCCTTTATTAAGACTTAAATCCCAATCATGTGTAATTATAAAAAGAGGAATTAATTTTATTATAAGTATAATGAAATAAATAATTTTTGATGTTGGACAAATTTTTTGAAGTTTTAAAAGTATACAAATATTTTTATTTAATTTTTGCATTTTTATTCAAGTTAAAAAAAATATTTTATTCTATTGAACAAATATATTAAATTTTTTATAAAAAAAATACCAAATTATTATATGTTTATTAAAAAATAAATAATTTTTTAAATTACAATTCATGTGAGTTTTATTGAAAAATTATTTGATTTATACTAAAAAATAATATTTAAAATATAGAATTTTAAATAATAATTTTTTCAAAAAAAAAAATAAACCCAATTAATAAAAATCAATAACAAAATTCATAAAAAATAAAATAAAAATTAAATTATTCATCTTTTTTAATTTCATCTTGTTGTTCATTTTCAACATAAGCTTCAGTTTGTGGTACTTCTTCTTCATTCTTTTCAATTCCACCCTCATTATTTTCTTCTTTATTTTCAACTGCACCCTCATTATTTTCTTCTTTATTTTCAACTGCATCCTCATTATTTTCTTCATTTTCATTCTTTTCAATTGCACCTTCATTATTTTCTTCTTTTTTTTCTTCTTCTTTTTTTTCTTCTTTTTCTTTTTTTAAAGAAGCTAATTTTTGTTCTAATAAAAGATATTGATTTAACTCTTTTTGAATTTCATCATAATTTTTTTTCAAAGTACTATTTTCTTCAGTTAATCTTTGATTAATTTCATTTAATTCATCATGTTTTTTTTCTAATTCTTCTTTTTCTTTTTGAAATTTCTCATCTTTTTCTGCATCTTTATTTTTTTCTTCTTGTTCTTTTTCATTTTGTTCTTTTAATTCATTTTCTAATTCTTCTTCTTTTTTTTTTCTTTCATCTTCATCTTTTTGTATTATCTCATTTAATTCTCCTTTTTTGTCATTTAATTCTTTAGAAATTGTTTCATCTTCTTTTTTTAATTCATCTAATTGATCATTTAATGTTTTGTTTTTTTCTGCTAAATCTTTATTTACTTGTTCAGTTTCTTGAGTTTGATTTTTAAAATTTGTAGTATCTTCTTCATTTTTTTTTATTTCTTCATCTAATTTATTTTGATTTTCTTTATGTGATTTATTTGATGATTCTGATTTATTTTTTATTTCTTCAATTTCTTTTTCCATTTGTTTTATTTTTTCTTTATTTATTCCTGGAATTTTTGCTTTTTCTTCTAATTTTGGTTTTTCTTTTTCATAATTTTCATTTCTTTCTTCTAATTTTGGGATTTCTTTCTTCAAATATTCTATTTCTTTATCATATTTTTCTTTTTCTTTTTTTAATTGTTTTTTTTTTTCTTTTCTTTCACTTTTTTTCTTATCTATTGATTCTTTTTCCTTTTTATATTCTTCTTCATTTTGTAAATTTTCTTCTAATTCTTTTCTTTTATTTTCTTTTTCTTTTATAGAATTTGCTTTTGCTTTAATTTCTTTTTCTTCTTTTTCAATTTTTTCATTTAAAGTTTTTTCTTTTTTTTCTAAAGATTTTAATGATTTTTCATTATCTCCTATTTTCTTTTTTAATTTTTCATTTTCTTTTGTTGAATTTGTTCCTATATTATTATAATAATTAATTTTAACAATTAATTCATTAATTTCTTTTTCATCTTGATAAATTTGCATTTGCAAATTTTCAACTTGTTTATTTAAAGCTTTTAAATTTTTATCAGAATCTTGTAAAGTTTCATTTAATTCTAAATATTTATTAGGAACTTTTTCTGATTTTTTATTATCTAATTTTGAATTTAAAGTCTTTACTGATTTTTTATAATTTTCTAATTGTTTTTTTAAAACTTTTATTCTTTGAGTTTCTTCTTTTTTTTTTTTTGGTTTTTTTTCTTCTTCTTCAAATTCTTCTTCTTCTTCAATTTCTTCATTTTCTTCTTTTTTTTCTTCTTTTTTTTCTTCTTTTTTTTCTTTTTTTTTATCTTCATCTTTTTGTTTATTTCTATTTTTCATAAGATGAGCTTCATTTTCTTCTTCTTCTTTATAATGTAATTCATCATCTTCTTCTTTTTTTTTATCATCTTTTTTCTTATCTTTTTCTTCTTTTTTATCATCTTCTTTTTTTTCTTCTTTTTTCTTTTTCCCTTTTTTCTTCTTTTTTCCTTTTTTATCTTTTTTCTTTTTTCCTTCTTTTTCTTCATTATCATCTTCTTTTTCAATTCCATCTTCATTTTCTTTTTTTTCTTCATTTCCATCTTCATTTTCTTTTTCTTCTTCATTTTCTTCTTCATTTTCTTTTTCTTCTTCATTTTCTTCTTCTTTTCCAATAAGTTTACCAATTAATTTTTTGAAAGTTTCATTATCTTTCATTAATTTATCAAATTCTTGATTTAATTCATTTATTTCTTTTTTTTTTTTAGCAATATCATTTTTTGTATAATAAATATCAACTTTTAAAACATCTAAAGTAAATGGACTATTTATATTATGACTTTGATTTGTTTGAATTTTTGTTGATGATGGTCCTAATAAATTTTCTTCTGATAAAAAGTTAGCTTTTTTTTTTGTTAATTTATATTGAGATTTTGTTTTTTTTCCATTTTCATCTTCTTTTTTCTCTTCTTTCTTTTCTTCTTTTTTCTTTTCTTCCTTTTTCTTTTCTTCTTTTTTCTTTTCTTCTTTTTTCTTTTTATCTTTTTTCTTTTCTCCTTTTTTCTTTTTATCTTTTTTTGTATCTTCTTTAGGTTTTTCTTTTTCCTTTGGTTTTTCTTCTTCTTTAGGTTTTTCTATTTCATCATTTTGTGGTTCCTCTTCTTCTTTTGGATGTTCTTCTTCTTCTTTAGGATGTTCTTCTTCTTCTTTAGGATGTTCTTCTTCTTCTTTAGGATGTTCTTCTTCTTCTTTTGGATGTTCCTCTTCTTCTTTAGGATGTTCTTCTTCTTCTTTTGGTTGTTCCTCTTCTTCTTTAGGATGTTCCTCTTCTTCTTTTGGATGTTCCTCTTCTTCTTTTGGTTGTTCTTCATTATTTTCCTCAATATCAGCTTCTTCTACATTAATTTCTTCATTCTTTTCTTCTAGATTAATTTCTTCATTATTTTGCTCTTCTGCTGAATTATTTTTATTTTCTTCTTCAGACATTTCTTAATTATTTTACAATTATATATATTTTATTTATAATATATTTATTCATAGATTGGTTATAAAAAAAAAACTTATTTTTTTTAATTGAAGTTATAAAAAATAATATTTTTTTTTATTAAATTTAATTTATTCAACATTTCTATGTTTTGAAACAATATTTTGTTCTTGTTTCATTTTTGAATATTCTTCCCAATTTCCATCATAATTTTCCTTAAATAAATAAACACAATTATCACCTGCTGAAACAGCTAAAAAAGTTCCTAAATGTGACCATTTAACATTCCAAGTAGGACATCCAAAAATTTTATTCAATTCATATCTTTTCCAATCATCATTTATTTTCCTCCAAATTTTAACAGTTTCATCTTCACTACATGATGCAATAGTTTCAGATAAATTACCAATTGATTTTAACCAATCAACTCCTCTAATCCAATTTGAATGTCCTTCTAATATAGTAATATTAAATTTATAAGATATTTTTTTTTTTTTATCTAAATTAAGTTGATAATTAATTTTTTTAGTAACACTACTAATTTGATTTGGAGTATTAGTCCATATTTTAATTAAATTATCACATCCTCCAGTAACGAATCTTAAAGGAGAATTATTTTTAGTAATAGTATTTTCAATTTTATTAAAATTACAATTATTTACATTATTATTACTATTAGTATTATTATTAATATTATTATCTTCAGAATTATTTTCTCTAATTGAAGTTGAAATGAAAGGAGGACCAAAACTTAAACAATTAACACCCATTAAATGAGCAACAATTTTTTGATTTAACCATTTTCCTTTTTTCTTTTCATGAATTGATATATTACCATCAGTAGAAGCACATAATAAAATTAAACCATATTCATTTGGTGAAAATTCACATGAATTAACTGAATTAGTATGTTCTGAAAATATATAATCTTTTTCCCATTTATTTTCATTTGTTTCTTTGTATATTTTTACTTTTTTATCATAACCAACTGAAGATAAATAAATTCCAAAATTTGGATGTGACCATGATAAATCCCAAATTGAATGATCATGTCTTTTTTCTTCTAAAATTTTTTTTAATTCATTTTTTTCTATTTTATAAATTGTTATTATTCCATCACTATTTCCAGTTGCTAATCTATTACCATAAAAATCACATTTTACACAATGCTATTTATTTCATTTTTTTATATTTATAAATTTTTTTTTTACTATCATATTATTTATATCATTTATTGAAGTTTGATTTATTTCTTGTGACATTATATTTTTATAATTGAATTTTTTTTTAAAAAAATAATCTTTAAAATATTATTTTAATTATTTATATAATTTTTTAAAAAGTTTAATACATACAAGAGAATCTAAAGCTGCATAATGTAATTGTGTTTCTTTTAATGGTCTATTTTCCCAATTTGAACATTGTTCATATTTACATAATGATTTTCCTAATATTTCTTCACATGTATATTTAAGAGATCTTGCTTTTTTTAAAAAATTATATTGATATAAATCAATAATGTCATGTAATTCACAATTTGATAATATTTTTGATATTTGTTCTGGTAAAGTTAATAAGTCATTTTTATTAAATGAAAATCCAATAAATTTTTTATTTTTAAACATCTTTTCAAAACATTCATAAAAATTATTTATTTTATTTAATGTAATTAAATCAATAATCATAATATTTTTTTCAGTAAAATCACACATTTGAATAATTGATACTTCAATTTTATTTTGTATATTCATTGATTGTTTCCATTCAGTATCAATTCCAATATATTCTGAATTAATAAAAAATTTTGAATATTCTGATTCTAATTTATTTAATGAATCAATAAATGAAACATTTATTTCTTCTCTTGTATATGATATACAATTCTTATCATGTGGACCAAAATAATCATCTGGAATTTTAATATTTGAAATTTCATAATTTTTGAAATTTTTTTTATTTAATATTCCTTTTTCAACTCCTTTGTTAATTAAATATAAATATTTTTCATAATTTAATTTTTGTTCTTCATTTTTTTCTTTTGATTTTTCTAAATATTTATTAATTGAATAAGTTAAAGTATTTTCATTTGTTAAAGCAAAATCAGAAATAATATCAAAATGTTCTTCTTCTTCTCTAATTTTATAATTCATAAATATTGTTTCTACTTTTTTATTAAGTTGATTTTCAATATTATTCGGAAGATTTATATTTGGCATTATTCTAGTAATATTTATTAATTCATTTTCATTAGATTTTTTTAAATAATATTTATAAAAAGAATTTATGAAATCTGGAAAATATTCTAAAAAAATTTTTATATTTTCTTTTTCCTGTATTGGTAAATTAAATAATATTTCTTTTAATAATTTTTTATCTAATGATAATCTAGTTTTTTCATTTAAAAATTTTATAAGTTTAATTCCTTTCCCATAAGCATGAATTTTATTAATAAGAAAGTTCAGAAAATCATTTATTTCTTTCTCAATATTTATAAAATGAGATTCGAAATTATAATCATATATTATATTATAATAATTTAATAATTCAGAATAATTATTTATTTCTGGCTTTTCCATTAAATCTAATATTAATGAATTAATAATTTGTTCAGTTAAATTTTTATTGTTATTATTATTTGTTAATATCATTTTTATATAATGTGATTTTATTGAATTTGGTTTTATATTTTTCATAATATATTCATGGAAAAATGGAAATATTTCATCATTTTTAATATATGTATTATACATATATTGAATCAAATAATTTTTATAATCTGCTTTATTTATTTTATTTTCCTTTTCTTTTTCTTCTTCTATATAATTATTATCTATATTTTCTATTTGGTTAAATGAAAATATTTCATATAAATAGAGTTTTTGAAGTGAAAATAAATCAATTATTTTTAATTTTATTAAATCATCAAAACTATCAATATTATTTTCATCTGAATAATACTCTTTTAATTCTGAATATATATCAAAAAAATTAATATATATTTTAAGCTCATCTATAGAGTTTGATTTATTAAAAATAATTACTGTTTTAAATAAATTAATTGCTTTATTTTTAACATCATTATTTTTATTATTTAAAAAATTATCTCCTTTAAAAAATAATAGTAATGAAAAAATATTTAAAATTTCTAAATTTAATTTTCCTTTCCAATTTTCATTTAAATTTCTAAATATATTTATAAAATAAATATAAATATCATTATCTGTTTTTAAAGAAAAAATTGATAATATTACTTCTTTTAATTTCTCATAATTAAAAATATTTAGGTATTTAATAAAATTTTTAACATTTGAATATTCATTAATAGTTTTTGAATTTATAAAAAAATTTGCTAATTGAACTAATTCTTTATTTATAGTTAAATATATTTTATTATCTTTTTTCTCATTTATTTTTTCCATTTTTCTTTCTACTTTTTTAAATTTTTTCATACTTTTCTTTTGATTATCATCTGTAATTTCCTTTTCCATTATTTAAATATAAATTTGGAAAAAAAAGAATTTATTAGATAAAAGAAATATTAATAATTAATATTTTATTTTATTGTAAAAAAACCATCTTTAATAAAACCAAGTGTATTTAAAATATCTTGAACAAATTCTTTAAAATTTTTATCATTATTTATCATTCTTTCTAAAGTTCTTTTTTTATATTTAGCACTATCTATTTCTCTTATAATTTTTCTTAAGGTATTATTTTTAAGCATATTCATAATTTTTTTATTTTCTTTTAATTTTTCTAAATCTTTTTTTTCTAAAATAATATCTTCATCTTCATCTAAATTTAAAGGTTTATTAGAATTTAAATTGTCTTCTATTTTATTATTTTTTTCTTCATTTCTAATACATATTTTTTTATGTTCATTAAAACAATTAATTGAACAATAATTATTTTTGCAATTAGGACATTTATATTTACTATTATCTTTTTTGCAAATAATACATTTTTTAATAGCTTTTTCTTTTTCCATAAAAAATATATTTTATTTTAATGTTTAAATATTTAATTATTAAATTTTTATTTTTTAAATATCTTATTAAGATGTAGGAGTAAATTGTTTAACTTCATTAGAAATAATAGTTTCATCATCCATTGGATCAATCTCTTGATTATTTTGATTACAACAAGTTTTATAAACTCCTCTAAAGAAGAAAAAACAAAAAGCAGAATCAAAAGTACCAGTTAGACAATATAAAATAGAATTAATATAAGTTAAAATAATCACAATATAAATCCATTCTTCCTTATCAAGAAAATCTACAAAAAATTGAATTAATTTCATAATTCTTGTAATCATTAAAACAATTGGAAAAATAAAAAATAAATAAACATATACTTTTAAAGAAGAATATTCACCTTCATTTTGTTCTTTTAATTGTTTAATTTTTTTTTTATAAAAACTATAAGATTTAAATAAAGCATAAATATAAAATAAAGCATTTAAAATAATAAAAATAGTTAAAATAGCACCAAAAATAATTGATAAAGTATGTGTATTACTATTATCAAAATCTTTCTTAACAAAAGAACAATGTGTATAAGCAAAACCATAACCTCCAAAAATGACAGGAAGTATACTTATAATAAGTGAAGATAAAAAAGAATAAGTAAATGCTTTTGCCATTTGTTGTTTTTGTGACCCTGATATTACTATTTGAGTTGAATAATAAAATAATTTTGTTATCATTGTTGTCCAACATATTCCACTTAATTCAAAAAAATTATGAAAAAATGCATATCCTTTACAATAGGGAGTGTCTGAAAATTTTTTGTAAAATTCTGTCTCTGGAAACTGCATATCATCTTGATTTAAATATATATATAAACTTCCTTCAACTATAGCTCCAAAAAAATTTGATATAACTAAAAAAAACATATAATGGCTTCCTAAACCTATTTTATTTGATTTATTTGAATTAAGACCTTCACTACTTATTGAATTTATATTTTCTTGTTCATTTTTATTTGAATTTTTTGAAAATTTTACTTGAATAAATAATAAGATATATAATAATATTATTATAAAACATGCAACAAGACTTATAATTGAGAATATCATTCTTAAAAATAATATTTGTTCTAGATAAATATAAAATGTCTCAATATTCTTCATTTTTAAAAAAAAATAATATTAATTTTATTATCAACAAATTTATTCTTTATTTTGATTTTTTATAATTATTATAAAAAATAAATAAAAAAATAAATTAACAATAAATTTCTTGGAAACTTTATTTATTTCATTATTGAATTATATCAATACATTCTGTTAAAAGTAGTTTTCTTAAATTTTGTCTATTTTTAGTTTGTAAAATTCTATCATGTAATGGATTAATAATTCCTTTTTTATTATTTTTCGCATTTTCATTATTTTTAATCATATTATCAATAGCTTTAATTTTAGCTATAACAAAACCAGGATATATAAAATCTTCAACACATTTCATAAATTTAATTTTATTTTTAATTTCATTCATATTATCTTTTAAATAATGTGAATTATACAATTTTTTAGTTGGCTTTCCTTCTAATCTTAATAATTCATTTTCTTTTTTTGCTAATTCTTCATATATTTCTTCATTTTCTGCATATCTAATATTTAAAACATTACTTAAAGGTTTTATTTTTCTTTTCCATAAAGCTTTTACTTTAAATATATTTTTATAATAAGCTAATTCTTCTTCTTTTTTTTTTTGTTTTTCTATAATTTCACTTTTAGTTAATTTTGGTAGAGTTTCAGTATTTGTTGTTTCTGTATCTAAATTAGTAATATTATTATTAATATAATGACGAGAATTATTTTCACTTTGGATTGTTTGTGATTTATCTTTTGGACGAAACATTATATTAAGGGTATTTAATTGAAAATCAATATTTGATTTGTTAAAAAATATTGGCTCTTTAAAATAATCAGTGTTAAATTTTGTTTCCTTTTTTAAAGCTATTTTGTTTCTTTTATTTTCATATGCATATTTTTTTGGTAATTTCATTGGATATATTGAAGGGATTTTATTTTCCATTTTTTCTTTATTAAGATAAGTTTTTAATATTTTTATTATAATTCAAATAAAATTTTTATATATTAATTTATATAAAATACTTATCAAATAAATATAAATAATTTTGTAAAAAAAATAAAATTAATTATATAAAAATTTATAATATATTTTACTTTATTAATTATATTTTTATAAAAATATTTAAAAAATGAATTTTAAATATGATATAAATGATTTAAAAAAAGAAGTTGAAATATTACGTAATAAAAAAGGGTTTAATATTGTTTCATATAACCCAAATAATAAAGAATTAGATATAAATTTATTTTCTAAAGAAAAATCATATAGTATAAATTTTTATTTAGATACATCTATAAACACAAACTTTTTCAAAAAAAATTTTGATATTTCAATATCAAAAATAATCCCAAAAAAAGCATTACAAGAAAAAATCCAATTTTTCTATAATTCATACCCATTTCAAAACAAACAAACATTATCAAATTTTTTTGAATCTCTTCAAAAATATATAGAAGAAGATGAAGAACTAAACAATTACTTTGAAAAAGATTCAAAACACCCACAAAAAAAAAGAAACATTTTAGAAAAAAAAATAATAAATCAAAAAAAAATAGAAAATAATTCAATTTTTCTAAACACATTATTAATAAATATTTTATCAATAATATTAAAAATAATAACAGGATTATTTGGTTATAGTGGTGAAAATGATCCACCAAAATATGGTGATTGTGAAGCACAAAGACATTGGATGGAATTAACAATAAATTTACCAATTAAAGATTGGTATACAAATTCCACATTAAATCCTTTATCATATTGGCCAATTGATTATCCTCCAATGAGTGCATATCATTCTTTTATTTTTGGTTTATTTCTTAATAAAATTTATCCTGAATGTGTTCAATTAAAAACTTCATGGGGATTTGAATCTAATTATCATAAAAAATTAATGAGATTTATTTCTTTAATTAGTGATATTTTTACTTTTCATTTTGCTTGTAATTTATTTGTTAAATATATTTTTATTGATAGTAAAATTGAAAAAAACTATAAAAAATATTATATTTGTCTTTTTATTATGCTTGTTTCTCCTTCTTTAATTATTATTGATCATGGACATTATCAATTTAATAATGTTATGCATGGCTTTTTTATTTTTGCTGTTTATTTTTTATATAAAAAAAAATTTATTTTTGCAATTATTTTTTATGCAATGTGTATTAATTTTAAACAAATGGGAATGTATTATGCTATTCCTTTTCCTATTTATGTTATTAGATATTTAACTAAAAAAGATTTTGTTAATAATTTTATTAGTTTTCTTTTATATGGTATTGTTACTATTTCAAGTTTATGTTTAATTTGGAGTCCATGGTTATTTTATCAAAATTATCAAAATGTTTTACAGAGAATTTTTCCTATTTGGAGAGGAATTTTTGAAGATAAAGTTGCAACTTTTTGGTGTGTTTTAAATATTTTTTATAAACTTTCAAAATTATCTCAAGGTTTACTTATTAAATGTTCACTTTTATTAACTGTTATGTCTACTATTATTCCTATTATATGTATGCTTTTTGGTAATAATTTTAGTAGACAAATATTTAATTTATCATTTTTTATTGTATCATTTGGTTTTTATTTATTTTCTTTTCATGTTCATGAAAAAACTATAATTGTTCCTTATTTAGCTTATTTACTTTGTTTTTTTAAAATAAAAGAAATTTTACCATCTTTTAATTTAATTTCAATGTTTTCAATGTATCCAATGCTTAAAAGAGAGAATCAAATTATACCTTATTTTGTTTTGTCATTTTCATTTTATATTGTTATTAAAATTATCATTTCAAAATATAAAAATAGTGAAGAGGTAAAAAAAGAAAATAATTTAAGAATATTTATATTTACTTTAATAGAAATAATCTCTATTATTTTTATAATTGGATATCATATTTGTGAAAAAATTATTCCTCCTCCACAAAAATATCCTTGGTTTTATCCTTTAATAAATGCAGTTTTTTCTTTTACTTATTTTATTTTTATATTTTTAATTGCAAATATTGAAATTTTAAAATTATCATTTGGTCAAAATAATAAAAAAAAAAAGATTGAATAAATAAAATTATTTAATTATTTTTTATAATTAATATAAAAATTGTTTAAAATTATAAAATGGATTCTAATTATATTGAAATTTTAAAACAATCATTAGCTAAATTTGAAAAAACTAATAGAACACAAGAATTAAAAATAAATTATCAACAAAAAACAATTGATGAATTAGAATCAAAACTTCAAGAACATGAAAATGTATTAACAGATAATATTCAATTAACAAATGAAGTAAATAAACTTAATGAAATAATATTTGAAAAAAATAGAATTATATCAGAATTTCAACAATTATCTCAAGCATCAACACTTAAATTTGAATCATATATAAATGCAAATAAATTAAATCAAGAAGCTTTTGATAAAAAAACTAAAAAATATGAAAATTTAAAAGCAAAATATACACCATTAACTTTAAAATGTAATGAACTTGAACAAGAAAATTCAAAATTATTAATGACATTAGAAGAAAAAACAAATATGAATATTAAAGAAATTTCAAATTTAAATAATCAATTATCTGATGTTACTATTAAATATAATATTTTAAAAGAAGAAAATGAAAAATTAAAAAACGAAAATTCAAAATTAAATTATGAAATAAATGATTTAAGAAATAATTTAAGTGATATGGGAAGATTAAATAGAGAAATTGAAAATTCTAAAATTGAAATAAATAATTTACAACAAGAAATTTCTGATTTAAATACAAAAAATCAAATATTAGAACAAAATAATTATGATTTAAAAAGGAAAAATAATGATTTAGAAAATTCTATAAGAAATAAAATAATTTTTGGAAATGAATTAGAAAAAAAAATTTCAGATTTATCTTCAATAAACGAAAAAAATGAAAGTGAAAATAATTTATTATCTAATGAATTAGAAAAATTAAAAAGAGATTATGAAAAAATTTATTTAGAATTAGAAGGAAAAAAAGAAGAATATGGAATTTTAGAAGAAAAATATAAAAAAGAAACTCATTTACTTCAAATTGAAATTTCTGAATTAAGAAAAAGAGAAGGATTATTAAAAAGTTCAATGTTACAATTAAATAATTCAATAAAAAATGAACCAACAAATTCATTTCAAAATAATATTTCAAATAATTTTCAAAATACATTTTCAAAATTAAATAATAATAATACTTTAAAATCAACTCAAGGAAATTTAAATTCAACACAGAATAATTCATTTAATACAAATAGTAATTATTTCAGTTTTAATCCTCAATATAATTTAGATGAAAAAAATAAAAATATTGAAAATGATGAATCATTTAAATATAGTTATTTCTTAATTGATAATCTTAAAAATGCAATTAATAATGTAGATTTTCAAAATGAATATTCAAATATAATATAAAAAAAAAAAGATATTTATTATTATTTTATTTAAATTAAATCTCAAAAAAAAAATTATTAAATTTGTTTATAAAAAATTATTTTCTAAAAAAAAAATTTTTTAAATTTTTTTGTTAAATAAAAAATTAAAAATCCAAAAAACATAAATTTATTTACTAGACAACTCAATTAAAATTCTTTGATAACTTCCACTAGTATCCCCAATAACATCTTCTTGTAATTTAACTTTATAATAATATTTATAAAATTTCCTAATCATAGTCATATCAATTTCATTTCTACTAACAAGAATTCTATTTAAGCAATTAGTATCAGTTCCAAGTCCAGTAACAGCTTCTCTAATTTTCTGAGCATACAATTCAGCAGGTCTACAAACATTATATAAAACTTCTCTAATTAAAATTTGTTCTTTTCCACTTAAACTTTTTTCAGCTTGAACATTTGGAGTTATTCCTGTTTTTTTATAATAATATCTTCCAATTAAAATTAATTCTTCAGGTGATTTAGTTGCAAAAATATCTTTAAATATTGTCTCATTTTTTACCCATTCACTAGGTTCATTTTCATATAATATTTTAGCACATGCTTGTGCATCATCATGATCTGGATTTTTATTTTCATTTCTAGGAGTATGTAAAATAATATTTAAATCTCTTCCAACATCCCCTTTGAAATGATTAGTTATTTCAGTTGAAAGATCTTTACCATATAATTGATTATATTTCTGTTCTACTAATTGTAAATGCCAATGTGGTCTTGCTGTTACTAATTCAAATATATTATTTTGATTATATGTAAATCCAGGAAATGCATTCTTAAATTCAAGACAATCATATTCTATTGGATCCATAAATAAATATGTTATTACATCACGGAAATGACCTGAAAGTTGAGATTTTACATCTTCCATAAATGATTTTTCACAGTATACTGCATCGTAATATTTTTCTAAGGCTCTTCTTGCTGAGTTACCATATTTCATTGTTACTTCAAGTACTCCTAATTCTCTTTCTTCTCCTAATGCGTTAAATAATGCATTGTATATTTTTTCTGCATCTAAGGGGATTGACATTTTTATATATTTTTTTTTATTATTTTTATTAAAAATATTTTAATTTTTTTTTGGATTTTTTTTAATATTTTTGTTTTTAAATATATATAAATGATTTATAAAAAATATATTTTTAAAAAATCATTTGAGTAAAAATCCTTAAAACAATAAATATATTATAAAACACAAAATATAATAAACAATATAAAAAAGTAATTCAACAAAATTTATTATAAATAATAAAAACGTAAATATAAATTAATAAAAAAAACAATAAAATGAGTTCAAACCCAGAAAACAATCCACCACAAATAACAAATCAACCAGAACAATCAGATAAAGTAAAAACTCCTCAAGAAACTCCAAAATTTGATCCAGAAAAATTTAAAAGTGCAGATAATTGTAATCATTGTAAAAATTGTAAATGTCCTTGTCATCACTGGCTTGAAATGAGAGAAAAAATGAAAGGAGAACATAGAGGAATGAGAGGAGAACACAGAGGAATGTTTAGAGGAAGAGGAATGTTTGGAGGAAGAGGAATGGGACATTTTGGACATTTTCCAATGTTTCCTCCTTGGATGATGCATAGAGGAGGTTTTGGAAGAGGACATCATCCACCACCTCCTAATTTTGAAGGTGAAGAAAGAGGAAGAGGAAGAGGACGTCATCATCATCATCCTTTTCATTTTTGGGGTCCTCCACCAAGACCAAGAAATCATAGTAACGATCATTATAATGAATATGATTATGGTTATGGAAATTATGATGATTATGATATGTATGATGAAGGTTATGAAGATCAAAAACCGAAAAATGATAAAAATGATAAAAAAGAACAAAATAAAAAATAAATTTATTAATTTTTTATGAGGTATTTTTTATAATTCTATTCAATATATTTTATTATATTTATTTATAATTTCTTACATTTTTTTTATATACATATAAATATAAAAATATAAAAAAAAAAAATTTATATCAAGAAAAAATTTCAAAAAGAATAAAATGAAAATATATTTGAATAAAATAAAATAAAAAAATATTTAATAATATTAAATAAAAAGAATATTCTATTTTAATATAAAAAATGCATGGTATGCCAGGAATGGGAGGAGCTGGATTTGATCCATCTAAAATGGATCCAGCACAATTAAAAATGATGTTAAATATGTTTAGTGGAATGTCAGATGAACAAATAAAAAATTCAATGAAATCATTTGGAATTGATTTAGATCCTAAAATAATAAGATCTTTTATTGATAAAATGAAAAATGCAAGTGATGAAGAATTAAATAAATTAAAAGAACAATTTACTTCTGGAAATGTTAATATGAATTCTTTTAATGTTAGTCCTTTTGCAAAATATGAAGATAATTTAAAAGAAGCTAAAAAATTAATGGATGAAAATAAATTTATTGAATCAATAGAAAAATGTAATGAAGCTCTTGAGAAAATAAAAAGTGAAAATTGTGAAGAAAAAGATAAAGAAGAACAAAAAAAAATGAAAGGTAAATTTTATGATCAATTAACATTATCAAGATATAATAGTCAAGATTATGATGATACAATAACTGATTGTCAAAAAGCAATTGAAGATGTTCCTTTATTTTCAATTTATAATAGAATGGGAATTTGTTATTTTAAAAAAGGAAGACATGTTAAAGCAAGAGATGCTTTTTTAAAAGCTAAAGAATTATTTCCTAATGAAACAGATAATATTGCAGAAAAATATTTAAAAATGGCTTTAGAAGAAATAGAAAATTATTAAATGAATTTTTGTTAAATTAAAATAAAAATTGAATTATTGAGTTTTAATAATATTAAAATTTAAAAAATAATATTATTTATTTTATTATTTATACACCAATTAAATATTTTTCAATTTCTTTTATAAATCTATTTCTATATGCTTCTGGATTAATAATTGTTGGTTTAACAGAAATACCATTCATTAATATTTTACCATAACTTTCAAGTTGTTTATCCCAAGTATATTTTCTAGTATAATCAATAATTCCTAATTTAATTAAATTTAATCCATCTTTTTCTTTTTCAGTTTCATCTAAAATTAATAATAAAGAATAATCAATTATATTCATTTTACTTAAAATTAAAGTATCATTAAGTAATGCAGTTCTAAAAATTTTATAAACATTTTTATCAACTGCAATTGGTTCACCATTATAATCTTCTAAATAATTAGTATCTAATAAAACTTTACCAGATATTTGTTGATTTCTAGGAATATATCTATTTAATTTAGAACCTTTTAAATCATATACTTTAATTTTACCTTTATTATTTGTATTATTTGAATAATTTTTCATTCCATAATATAAATTTTCCATTAATAAAATATAATATTTTTCAATTTTTGTTTCTTTTGCTCTTTTAATTTTAATTTTATAAGCACCTAAAATTTTTGTAAGTGCACTTGGCATATTATGAAATAAATATTTAGTAAAATAATGAAATAATTGTGTACAATTATCAATAAACATTTTAAATTCTGATTTAGCAATAAATTTTAAAATATACTTTTGATCAATTGACTTTGAAAAAGTTGCTTTTGATTTTCCACCAGAAACATTTGACCATTCATAAGATTTTGACATTGATATAATAAATTCACTAAAAGTTGCACAATATGCAATTCTAAAAGCTTCAAATTGTCTTGGGAAATATGCAACTAATTCATATTCTGTTGAATCTGATCCTATTTCTATTTTTTCTTCTATGTATTCTTTTCTGTTTGCTTTACAAATTTTATCAAATTCTGGAATTATTTTTTGATTTTCTTTATTTTTTTCATTATCTAATTTTAAATTATTTATGTAATTATTTTTTATTTCATTAAATTCTGAAATTGTATTTTCTATTTTTTCATTTAATTTTTTTAATTCTGATGTAAAATCATCAAAAATAATAAAATTATTTGAATTTAATTTTATTGAATTATTTTCTTCTTGAGATTTTATATTTTTTAATTTTTTTTGTAATGATAATCTTAAATTTTTTGAATTTAAATTTAATATATTTTTTTTTTGATTTTCATCTGGGAAAAGATAATAATCAATTTGATTTTTTGCAAAAAAATGAAATTTTTCTTTTTGTTCATTTATTAATTCAGTTTCTAATAAATGTAAAATTTTACTATTTGTACTTTTAGGATTATCAGTCTCAAAAAATTTTTGTTTAGATTGATTAAATAATAAAAGTGTATCATAAATTTCTTCTTCTTCAGATAATTTTTCTTTTTGATTTTTTTGTTCTGATTTTAATGAAGATAAAAGATTTGATGCACTTAATTTTTTTGACATTCTTTTTTCAATATTTTTATAAATAATATCTTTAATATATTCTTTTGCATTTCTTTCACATTTTATTTCATTTAATTTTAATTTTCCATTTTGTAAAAATGTATAATAATCATCTGAAGTTAAGGCATATGCAATTAAACTTGATAAATCCATTTCATTCACTTCACAAGAATATAAATTATGTTTATTATCATAAAAATTTAACCAATTTAAAATTTCTTTATATAATTGATTTGTATTTAAATTAATATCACTTAACATTCCATTATTATCAATATTTGATAATTCTTCCTCTGATAATTTATTTTTTCTTCTTAAATAAAATTCATCATAAATAGGAGGAATTTCACCTATTATAATATGAATTATAATTTCTAAATCATCAATAAGAGAATCAAATTTATTAGAAATTACTTTCATTCTTACAATATTTAAATAAACTTTTTTAATATAAATAATTGCTTTTACATAACTATCATATTTAAATTGATTTGAAAGATATTTATTAATAATATTAACACTAAAAAATTCTAATTTTTGTATAATTTTATTTATTATTTGGATTATACTATCTAAAACACTTGAAAAATTATCCATTTCTTTTATTTCTTTTAACTTATTTGCATGTGTTAATTTAATATTTAAATAATTATTAAATAAAGTAATTAATCTAGTACTTGTTTCATATGCTTGACTTATATATTTTTCAAGTAAATTTGATTCAGAGAAACTATTAATAATTAAAGAATTTAAATTATTTGGAATAATAAAATAACTTGGAATTGATTCATATTCAAATTGCCAAGAACCAAATTTAGTAACAAATATTCTAATAATATCACTATAAATATTATGATGACAATTATTATTTTCAAAAAATTTTTTAATATTATATTGTTTTCTCTCACAAAAATTGACAGTACTATGATTTTTAAAAATATCTTTAAAAAATTTTGCCAATGAATAATTAAAAATTTCATTTGGTAATCTATTTAAAGGTGTAACAATATTATTACATTTTTTACAATAACCATATGTAAAAATTTCAGAATTTATTAAATTATAAACATCTTCATCAAATTTTTGTACTAAAAAATTTCCATTTTCAGAAACATCAATAAAATTTAATATTTTATCAATATCAGATTCTTTTTCTTCTAAAATCATTGAAATTTTAATTCTTCTTTTATTTCTGTATAAATAATAAACATGTTGATCAAAAGTTTTATGACAATTTTCACATTGTTTTGTAGATTGTTGACATAAATCTAAAATATATTGTCCTAAAGTTTTATCATATTGATTATTATAATATTGTAATGTTACAGATTTTGATCTTTCACATATTAAAGCAACATTTTTTTGAATATCACTTTCTCTTCCTGAATCATTTTTTTCTAATTTAATTCCTTCTTCAACTTCTTTTATTATTTCTTTATTATTTTGAATTGTATCATTATTTATTAAATTTTTAGATGAATCTTTACTCATTATTAATTTTATTATTTCTAAATTATTTGTATAACTATCTTTATCAATTAAACTTACATCAAATCCTTGAATATATATTGTATTTGATTCTTTTTTTGTAAATATATTTTTATTTACAGATGTTGATATTTCATTTAAATTCTCATTTTTAATTTCATTTTCATCTTTTATATTAAACATTTTATCTATAAAAATTAATCCTGATGATTTTTTTGGTTCTATTAAATTTAAAACAGGAAGTAAATTTGTTTCTGGAAGTTGATGATTAAAAAAATATATCATAAATTTTTGTAAATAAAGATCTCTTGCAGTTGGTAAAATTATCTTTTTAAGTAAATTTTTTAAAATTTTTAATTCTTCTATATTATCACCAAATAAAAGAATTGTTGAAAAAAGTCTTCTATCACATCCTTCAAATATCATTAAATTATATTCATTATTTTTTAAAGAAATATTTTCTTTATTTTGTTTAATTGGTTTTTTAAATTTTAAAATTTGAAATTTTTTACATTTACCTAAAAGAGTTTTTTTTCCTATTAAATTAAGTGAAGGAATAAGAATAGTTTGAGTACATCTTTCTAAATCTAATAATGTTTTTTGTTTAATATTAAAAATAACTGTTCTATCATTATCACTTAAAAAATAATCTATAAAAGATTTAGGAAAATTGTCACTAAATAATATAACATCTGGATTTAAATTTTTAATTTTTTGTTTTATAATTTCAATATATGCATTTAAGACACTAATTATACTATCATTTATATCATTAAATATATTAACACTATCAATTGGATCAACTAATAAAATTGTTGGATTATCAATATCAATTTTCATTTTTTTATTAACTACATTTTTTTTAAAAGCATAACCTTGAATAACATGACTTTGATTTTTATTTTCTGATTCTATAATTTTTATTTTTATATAATCATTTATATCAATTGAATCATTTAAATATCTTGATGAAGGTCTTAAATAAATAATTGATTCTTTAACTAATAAATATATAATATTTGTCCATTCTTGTGATTTATTAAATCCTATATTTTTATTTAAAACATTAAATACTAAAATTTTAAGTAAAATATCAAATGATTCATTTAATTGTATTTTAAATTTTTTTTCTTCTTCCATATTCATTTCAGAAAATTTTTTTACTTCATCTTGATAAAAATCAAAAGTTTTACAAAATAAACTTATTTTCATTTCAATATCAGTTTTAGAACCTTTTAACATTGTTAAATTTTCTTCAACTATAGATGAAAATTTTTTGTAAGTTTCACTACATTTATCACATACTTTTATTGTTATATTATTATTTTTTAATTTAATACAAATATTTTGATTTGCACAATCATTACAAAAAATATTTCCACAAATTCTACAATGATGTTTTCTTAATAAAGTAGAAAATTCTTTATTACAATTTAAACAATTATTTACTTTTTCATCTGGAACCCATTTTTCTTTTTTTTCTTGTTCACTTATTGGATTTTTTATATTTTCTTCATCAAAATGAATTATTTCAAAAATTGAAAGCCAATTATTATTTGAAACTTCAGAAATTTCCATACTAAAAATAATTGAAATATTTAAACATATTAAATAATCAAAATAAAAAAAATAAAATAAAAAAACAAATATTATTTTTAAATTAAATAAAATTTAATATATGAAACTATAATTGCCTTTGTTAAAATAAGAATTGTTTTGATAATAAATTTATTCAAAAATAGAAAAATGTGTTATATAATAGATATATTGAAAAGTTTATCAACATTAATTCAATATTTTACTTTATGAAAATAAATTATTTGTTCTTCATACAACAGGAACTCATAAAAATAATTTTCTCATAAAAATTTTATAGGATTATTTAATTTTAAGTTTTTTTAATATTCGAATATTAAATTAATAAGCATTTAATTTTAATCAATTTAAATTTTATGCTTTAATCTATATAAAAACTTTTAAGATTTTTCAATTGAAAAATAATTACAAAATAATATGATAACTGTTTGCTCATATACCAAAAAACTCTTTTTCTTGAATGAAAATCAATTATTTAAAATAATATTTACAATAATTATTAACATTATAATATTAGATAATTCTTGTAATAATATTTTTTTATTTTCTTAATCATTAAATTTATTGATTTTATCAATTAATAATGAATAAGTCATAAATTAATTATATTTATTTAAAAATTATATAATAATTATAATTCATTTTGAAGTTACTAAATATTAA
>JAEEGK010007136.1_pt1 | contig 26664 bp, 14 predicted proteins | sample 8958771 | NCBI WGS metagenome assembly JAEEGK01 (sample SAMN16246547, study PRJNA631951) | gut metagenome | biome: gut microbiome; feature: rumen; material: SC-attached | host: Bos | place: Iran: Karaj | collected 2018-10 | reverse complement strand
ACAACGGAAATTTCGACGTTCGCGCCGCCTGCTTGCTCGGCAATTTCCTTCAAAACCTCATTCGGAACCTCAACGGAACCCTTGTCGGTCTCAACAACGAGCGCGACGGAAGACTTAACTATCTCGCTCACAGACGCCTTCGGCAGCTCTACCTTGACTTCCTTCGCGTCGCCGGTAACTTCCGGCTTAATGACGATGGAATCAGCCTTCTTCTCAGCCGCGTTCTTAATGACCTCGGTCACGGCCTTCGCCTCAACCGTTGCCTTGGCAACGCCGTTAGCGTCGGCCTTGGCCTCGGGCTTAATGGTCACGGCGGAGGGCTCAGTAACCACCGCAGGCGTGTCGGGTTCACTGCCGGAAGAATAATTCGCCGCGCCGCCGACAAGTACGTCAAGCTCCATAGTCTGGATGAGGCAGGAGGGCAAAGTGTTATAATTGCTTACTTCTCTCATAATGCCGCTTTCATCGGATATAGAGCTATCTACTTTGGGATAAATCTCCGCGTGAAGCTTCGTGCGGCCCCTTGCGTTGCCGATGACGACGCCGTTAATTACCGACGCCACGGCTTCGTTCTCGGGCTTAATGGCAAGACGCGCGCGGTTTGCCTCGTCTCCGTTATCCGGCGCCGCAAGCAGCAGCATAGCTCCGACATCAAGCCTTATCGTATTTGAATATAGGTTCCCGTCGGGGTCTGTAAGCCCGGCGACATTATAGAGGAGGTCTTCAAGCGAAGCATCTGCGGAGCGAACGACGGCATCGTTTACTACGCTGCCGGTGGTATAGACCTTCACCGGGGCGGTTTCCGTGATAGTCGTTTCGCTGCGGCTTTCTTCAAACGTTTCTTCCGGGATATCGGCGGTCAGGGTGATTATCGCCGTGCCGCCGGAAACGAGGTCGAATTCCTCGCTCTTGGAAACAACGCCGCCGCAGTTGATATAAACGCGCTCATTAGCGGCGTTCTCGCTGCCGGTGTTCTTTACAGTAACGGTAAATTCCGCGGTATTCCTGTCAAGCAGCTCATAGTAGGCGTCGCTTATCTCTATCAAGGCGTCATACGAGAATTCTTCCACCGTTCTTGCGTGCTCGAGCTCTCCCGACGAGACTGCTGCGACAAGCGAAACACCCTCCAGGGCTTCGGGAACATCCCACTCGACGGTCACTGTCTCGCTGCCGCCGCCGATAAGCTTGCTTATTTGAGCAGAGCCTACAAAGCTCTCCTCCTCGCCTTCTATCATATAAAGCTCAACGTCCACGTCGCTCATCGTAAGGATGGATTCGTTCTTCACGGTGATATTTACCGGCATGGCTTCAAGGCCTGCGCTTACGGCACCGGCGTTATCGATGCTTATTGAATAGCGTTCCTCATTGAAGTTGAAGTCCGAGCTTATAAGGGCTCGATTATCCGTATTCTCGGCGGGCATAAGCTTTCCGCCGATTTCCGTGAGCTCAGACATACCCTTGAGGTACACGCAGCGCAGATATCCGTCGCCGATAAGCACGCAGTCAATATCGCTGAAGCTTGCGCCCTGCTCGTCCGTCATCTGAACGGGCTCCGTCCACATGCTTGAGTATACGGTTTTTATAACGGGGTCGCCCGCGCGGACCTTGCCCACTTCGCCGTTTATGTCGGGGGTGACGGTCCAGTTGATAGGCTGGCCTTCGCCGTCTGCGGCGGGATATGTAAGAGGCAGGTCATTCTCGTCTGTGTACTGATACTCGTGGGCGGTAAAGGTCTGCATCGCCATATACATCTGGCGCTCGGAATAGTAGTTTTCCGGCTGAGTGGCCTCAGGGCTGTTTATGTCTATGCCGCTCTTCATGCTTATGCCGCTTTCGGTCCAGGTAAGATAGACGTTGTTTCCGTCCGAATTTACGATAAACTCAGTGTAGGGGTTATTCTCGTCCGCCTTCAAAATAACGCTTTCGCCCGAATTATAACCGCAAAACTTATTCTGCAGCAGGACCTTTTCCCCGTTCACTTCGGCTTTTATCATGTGATTAATGATATCGCTGATATTCTGCTTCACGATGTCGCCGCCGCTGATATAATACAGCGTCACGCCGTCCGGCGCGTCCATGAGCTCCAGATAATTCTGGTTGTAATCGTCGTTTGTAAGGCGCATGGCGGGATAAAAGGTTTTTTCCTCGAAATCATAGAGCTGGAGGAAAATATCTCTGTCGTTGATCGTATCCAGAGATTTATCCATGTCCACAAGATAGGCCGACACGGCGTATTGACCGCAGTTGATGGTTTCGTGCTCAACGATTTTCGGGTCGCTGCCGAGGCTTGCAAAGCCAATGTCCGTATCCGTCGCCGGCCTCGACCACAGACCCGCGTAGGGCTCGTTTTCCGGGATGATAAGGTCGGTATTGGTAACGGTCACATAGCGGGACAGGTCAACAAAGCCCTGGCCGTACCAGTTTTCTTCAAGCTGCGCGATGGCTGCGCCGTTCATGCCGGAGGGCAGGCGCTGCTTTTCCTCGTCGGAATACTTATCCACCCATTTTTTTGCGCCGAAATCATAGAAACGGTAAGCGATAGTGGAGTATGCGTCCGTAAGGTCGCCCACGACGAGCTCATCGCCCGTCTGCTCATACTGCGTCTTGATATAAGTGACCATGAGTTCTTCCGTGCCGTTGCCCGCCTTATAGTAGGACGCGGAAGCGAAGTCGTCGGCGGTTTTGTCTGCGGCTGTGGTCTTGGTTACATACTGAACGTCCGAGAAGCGTTTAGTGTTCTTATCGAAGAAAACGGACTTTATATTGCGGCTGTTCAGCTTTTCTATCGGGTCGTCCGAGCCTGTTCTGCTCTGGCTCGACCAGGTTATGAAAAGCCTGTCGCCTATATCCTCGACGCGGGGGGTATCGTCCCCGGCGGTATCGGCGTCCACCGGGTTCGGCTGCGTCCATGTGTAGCCTCTGCCGTCACCGCTGTCCTGATAGACAGAGTACATAAGGCAGGTCTTTTCGCTGTCGCTGTCCAAAAACAGAAGAAGCTGCTCGGAGGCCGCGCCCGTATAATCATTTTCACCTCCGCCGGAAAGCATGAATATCTGAGGATAGGCGTAGGGATAGATGCCTGTTTGCAGAATCACCTCATTGTAGCGCTCCGCTGCGTTTGTGGACAGGTATCCGCTGTTATCGTTCCACTTGCCGCGGTTTTTAAGATAGAGCTTTTTGTCCGTATCCTCCGCCGTTATCACATCATAACGATAGTCCTCGCCCGCACTCATCTGCTGGAGCAGGGTTCCGCCGTTGTAGCTGAACATATCATATTTTTTCTTTTCGATGAGCCATTTCTTTTCAACCGCGCCGTTCAATATGCTCAGCGTTAGCTCGGCGGAGAGAGTCACGTTTCCGGCCCCGTCCCCCGCCGTGGTGAAGACCATGTCAAAATCCGCTCCGCCGGTAAGCGTAATGGAAGCGAGCTTGTCGCTGAGGACAGCGGCGCCGACGGAAAGCGTCACCTTGGGGCGAACCATCAGCTTGCCGTAGATGCTGAGCTGCCTGTTCACGTCCGAATTGCCGAGCTTGGTAAGGTCGATTTTTCCGGCCTCGTCCAGATAGAGATAGTTCGGCTCTGCGGGGTTCTTATAATAGGGCTCGACGGCCATCAGGGCGGTGATATCTCCGCTCAGGCTGCCCTTTACGAAGACGGCTATGCCGATAGGCGTCATGTATTCATATTTCGCCTCGGCTCCGCCCTTCACGACGCCGGTCACGACGAAATCCTGGAAGTAAAAGCGGTTTTGGGCGGAATCGTAGCCCATGACGAGCTCGAGCGCCACGCTCAGGTTCACCTTCATGTCCGCCGTGACACTGCTTGTTTTTTCGTTATCCTTGCTGTCCTTATCGACGGCCTTTTTGGCGGTATCAGAGGCCTTATCCTTCTCCTTCGTGTCTTCTCCGGGCTGATCGGAGGCGCCCTCAAGGCTCATTGCTGACTCCTTTATCGTTTCCGCCGCAGTTTTCGGAGCTTCGGAGCCCTCCGGGTCCTTTTTATCTTTATCTTTCTTTGATTTCTCGCTGTCATAGGACTTTTTAAAATCCTTATTCCAGCCGAAGCTTATCGTGCGCGCGTTATCGCTGGTTACTACGTCGAGCTTGCTTTCAACGACGTCGGCCAATTTGCCGTCCAGGCTGTCCATCTTGGCCGTGAGGCCAAGGTCGAAGAGCATATCCACGCCGCCGATAAAGTCAATCACCGGATTGAGCGGAGACTTGAAGCTGTTCACGATATTGAGGACGGAGAGCTTCGGCTTATAAACAAAACCGACATCATGCTCTATATATCCGACGTCATACTGATCATATACGCGGACGGTCAGATAATCGCCGGGGGCGACGTTTTCCGTCGCGGGGTTGAAGCTGTAAATATACTTGTCGGGGTCTCCCTCGCCGGGGGTATAGCTATTTAAGAGCGCAGGGTCCTTGACTTCAAAAACGCCGCTGTCACTGTTATATACCGCAGTATAGGTCTTTTTCAGGATGCCTTCCGCGCTGTAACGCTTCACCTCCACGCGGCCCACCACCGCAGTGGTGGGAATAAGCTCCTCGATCTCGAAGGTATAAAGATGGCGCTTGTCCTCGTTGGAAATAGCGCTGTTGGAAATGTTGTGCGTATTCCAGTCCGTTACGTTTTCGTATTCGCTGTCGTTAGTTACGCGGTAGGCGTTGAAGTTCTTAACGTTGAAGGTGTTGTATTCGTCGATGTTAAACTGCGTCGCACCGACGTTCACCGTCGCCTCTCCGACGTAGCTTCGTCCGCCATAGGCAAGCGTGACCGTATACGTCTCGCCGACGGCAAAGGAGGCGGATTCGATTCTCCACATGCCGTTTTTGTCAGTTACCGCGGTTTCTCCGCCGGCCGTTACCTGGGCGTTTGCAATGGGGCTCTTGCTGTAATCGGGCCTTGGCTTGGAGTTTTCGATAACAGAGCAGCCTTCCAGCCGTATGCTGCCGAAAAGAGCATTTTTCCGACCCGTGTCGTTTTGCGCTTTCGGAATGATGTTATAGTAAAGGATCGGGCTGCCCATCACCTTGGGAACATAGTTGAAAACATCTCCGGCGTAAACGCCCCTGTTGATATTGGAATCGCTTTTTGCCAGGGCCGTTCTCTCTTCGCAGGAGAGCTCACCGTCGCGGTCAATATCTCCGGTAAAATCCTGCCACTGGAACTTATATCCGGTTTCGGCTGCGTCGTTAAAGCCGCCGATAAGCTGATAGGTATCTCCGACTCTGTAAGGCGCAATGTGTATTTCGTCGCCGCGCAAAAGCTTGTCGGAATCAAGACTGGTATATTGCGCTTTCTGTGGAGCCTTATTCTTGTCGTCATTTGCATTCTTGTCCATATATACGACAAAGCCCTTCGACTGCGACTCCACGCTCTCGGAACGGGGATTCACAGCCACGGTGATTTCCGGCTTCTGATACAGAGCTGCCAGCGAATTGTGCGTTTTCGTGGGCTGGAAAAGATAGCTGCCGGGCGTAGATACACCGGCGTTCACAATGGAAGAAGCCCACTCGCTGTCCGCGCAATAAAGCGGCGACTTTGTTTTATAGGTGCTGTTTCCGTCTTTGGCGGTTTTTTTGTAAAGCGCGCGTTCCTGCTGGACAGTAGTTGTTTTGGCGTTGCCCTCATTGCCGCAGGCAAGGCTGAAACCGCTTACAGCCCAATCGCCCTTGCCCGAAAGGTTGATCTGGATCCTGTCGAGAAGGCCGGTTTTTATTGTTTCCTCGTTTTTGAAGGTACCGTTCTGGAACTGAGCCTTAGTATCGTCGATTTTTATAGTGGTATACGCCGTCTTCTGCCTATAAACCGGGCGGATTTTGTAGCAGGGAACGCCATATGTACTATCGCTCTGCTTCGCAGTATCCGAAATGGGGGAACCGTTTACATCTTTCAGCTTGCCGGTATATAGGTCTTTAATGCTGAACGAGGTTCCTTCGTAATAGTAAAATTTCTTTGTAGAACCGGACTTCGTCTCAAACTTTATGCCCCAAAGATAGGTCTTGTCCGCTTCGAAGCGGGCAGTTTCTTCAAGGGCAACTACGTCCGTATCGTAGAAAAACTTCGATGTAGTCGAGGCGCTTTCTCCGACAAATTTCAGCTTACCGGCAGGTATGGGATAACCGTCATTCTGCGCCTCATTCGGCGCGGTGTAGATTTTCTTCTGAATCATCGCGTCGTCGTCCAACGCGCCTATCGAGATCTCGATAGGAAGATACTGTAACTCAATATTTTTGCAGAAGGCGCCGAATGCGGTGCTGCAGTTGCCGCTGACCTTGGTCCCGAAGGAGATTTTCCCCGATTTGCGGTCAGTATCGTCAAGCGTGATAGTATCAGTGGTACTGTATTTGTGGCGATGCTCCGCTTTTTGCCGGTTGCCTACGTTTATGTAGTTCCACATATCGGTATAGTAGCCTTTTTTGCCGTGCCAGCCGAAAAGCCACCATGTATCGTCATACCATGTGCCTTCGCTGTACTCCTCCGAGGTCACTTTGATTTTCCCGACCATGGAAAGGTCAAGATTGAAGTTTATCTTGGAATCCTGGTTGCGGGAGCCAATATTGATAAACCAATAATCCTGATTGCCTCTGTAAGTGCCGTAGTTAGCGCCGGACGAGGCAGAGGAAACTTCCGGCCTGACGGTTTTCTTTCTCTTCCAGATATTGTCGTTTGCGGCCATGGTTTTCAGCTCATTATCAGGCACCGCAGAAAGCGCGGCGGCGTCCGCGTCGCTGCGGATAACGACGGTGGCGCAGTCCTCGTAATCGCCCAAATATACAAGAAACTCTGCGTCCTCAAGCGCCGGATGGCTCCTTATCGGGATCTCGATCTTCTGATACTGCTGCCCGGGAACGAAAGTCAGCTCGGCGGCAAAGCCGTCGTAATGCACGCCCTCCACGGCTGTTTTCTCAGCGGAAAAGACCTCCACGGCCCCGTAACGGTAAAGCCCCGTAAGGCGCTCGACGGTCAGTTCAGCCTTGAGACTGCCGTTTTCCACCGTAACGGCGTCGGCTGTAAAGCCAAAGCTCAGTTTCTCCGGCTCTTCATCGTCCACGATGTTCATAAAGCCGGTGGGGTTATCGGATATTGCACAGTTCTCGGGATGGCAGAGCACAAACAGCACCTGCTCCTCGTCCTCGGAGATTTCGTCGTTGATGGTGACGAATTTCAGCGTTTTTATGTATTCGCCGGGAGCAAAGCTAAGAACATGCTCGACGCCTTCAACTTCGTCGTACATTTCGCCGTACGCTTCCGTGAGGGCGGAAACTTCCGCTTCGTCCGCTTCGCGCCAGGTCGTGCGGTCAGACGCTTTGCCCGTCAGAGCCGAGCGCGCGCTTTGCAGGTCCCAGTCCAGCGGCTCATCGCCGGCGAGGGCATCAGGCGTATCATCTGCGTATATCGGTTCGCTCGCATTATCCGCGTAGGAATCGTCCCCGGCGGGGTCTGCGCCGTCGCCGACCGTATAAACGTCCTCCAAGTACAGCGGTTTAGCGTCGGGATTAGCCTCAAGCTCCCTGTCAGCGAAAAGGCCGGGGACCTCAAGCACATAATCCTTGCCGTACTCGGCGGTCATGTCAATTATCTTGAAGGTCACGCTTGCCGCTTCGTCGGTATTGCCGCGACGCACGATGGCAAACTCCGCTTTTCCCACGTCCTCGCCCGTTTCCATGCGCGGCGTGAGGAAATCAAACACACCCTGCGGGTATTCTTCGGAATCGACAGAATCCAGCAGCGTCTGCCGTATGGCAGCCTGCTCCGCGGCAGCCGTTTCCGCTTCCGCCGCCAGAACGCTCGTGGGCAAAAGCGAAATGATAATACATACTGTAATCACTCCAGCTATGGCTCTTTTCAGAATACTTTTGTGTTTCATGCTAAACCTCCATCACCGACATACAGGTTTTGAATCTCCTTAAAAGACCGGATTTCATCGATAAAATATAATAGCGTTTTTATTCTTATTCGGTATCCGCCCTTTTCACAAAGAAGTATACCACATAAGGCCATATAACAACAAGCATTATGACTAAAACTTTGCGGCCATAGCATAAATTTCAGATTAATGTAACTTTGTCTTTGTGAAACATTTTCTTTCATCTGCGAAACAAAGCCTGATAAATGTTAAGGCAACGCCGCATAATTCCGGCGTATAGATTGCGCCGTCAGGATTTTCGTCAGATTGTTCAAAAAACGCAGGTAATACTTTGTGTATTGCCGAGTATTTTTGGACGATATGACGGAATATTCTGCAAGTAAGATATGTGCCGGGAATTATGCGGTGTTGCCTTAAATAACATTACTCCTTCGGCGATTATTTTCGCTCGGCAAAGAAACGAAATACGATTCCGCCAATAAAGCAGCTAAATACTTGCATTATTTTCGTCCGAAATATATACTGAAAGCGTAGCATCAAGCCTCGGCTGGTCAACACGGCGTTTTCCGGCAAGCCGCAAGTTTTGATGCGCAAAGCATTCCTTAGTAAGCCAAATTATATACGTCCCTAACATTTTTTCTGACTAAGAAAATACAGGCGCCATAAACGTAATACGTTATCGAGGTGATTATGCATGAACAAGAAATATCAAATATTCATATCCTCGACGTACACTGACCTTACAGCCGAACGAGCGGCGGCGCGGGACGCCATCCTGCGCATGAACCACTTTCCCGTAGGCATGGAGCAATTCGGCGCAGCAGACGAGGAACAGTGGGAGATTATCAAACAGACGATTGACACCTCGGATTATTATGTGCTCATCATAGGGCGGCGCTACGGATCTGCTATCAAAACCGGCCCGAACGCCGGCATTAGCTATACCGAGATGGAATACCAATACGCGAAAAGCGTTGGTCTTCCTATACTCGCCTTTCTGCCGGACGATGATGTACCCATTCGCGCAGATCAGCTCGAAGGCGATGACAGCCGCGCAAAGCTGAATGCATTCATCGCCTCCGTTTCCGCGTCAAAACTCTTCGACCGCTGGAAAAACGCTGATGACCTCGCCGCAAAGCTCACCGCTGCGCTGCACAAGCAGTTTGAACGAACAGATCGTCCCGGATGGGTCAGAGGCGAAAACGCTGAAAAGAGTCTGCAGACCATAGTTGGGCTATTTGACAAGGTAACGGCTCTTGAAGAAGAAAACAAAAAGCTTCGGCTCCAAAGTATGAGCAGGACGCCGGAGCTCGAGATTAATCTAAGCTGCTGTGAAACGCTTTCTGCGGCGGAGGATGATTTTAACGGCTGGAAAAGCATCGAAGGCTCAGAGTACCCTTTATATAACGCAAGCGATGAAATGCTCACCATCTACATTCAGCGCATTCAACACGGAGGATATCTTGGAAATACAGACAGGCTCTGCTTTGACGACGTACCCGAAAAGCTGAGGCCCTTCGTTAATGCTAAGCAGCTTGAAGAATACAACTACGCGTTGCCCGAAAAAGAGGCCGTAAAACAGTACGACACTAATATGCACCGCTTCAGGTCAGTGAAAGCAAACGGACTCGTTCTGAATGCATCGATTTACAATTCCGGCAATGCTAAGGCAACGGACATTCACGTCGAGATTGAGTTTCCGTCTTCATTTATCGTAATGGAAAAGGAAGACGCAATATTCTTAGATGAGCCGGAACGCCCCCATATGCCCAAAAATCCTATAATCAAGGCGAAGGAAGAATACGACCGCGCTCACAGCGGCATGGCTAACATGTTCGACCTCTCTCTAGGCAAATATCTCACGGCAATGGACGCATTTGAGATAAACATGCCGCTTAAAGCCTCTGTTAAGCCCGCTTTACTTCTTCGTTCGCTGCATCCCGCAAGTTCCGCCTGGAGCCTTACCGCAGACGAGCAATCTGTCCACATATGGAAAGACAGCCTTATCCAGACGTACGAATGGGACGGCGGCGAGTTCGTAATAGCGCCCACCTCGGAGGGTGAATTCACCGTAAAAATATCCGCTATATGCGGGGAACTTCCCGAGCCTGCGGAATATGAGTACAAAATAAAAGTCGTGGACATGGGCTACTGACTAATATAAAACGAAGCCGGACTTCTTTTTCAATTTATATTAAAGCTCAGATACCGTTATCGCTGACGGTTCTGAGCTTTTGTCGTTTTTGGATTTGCCGGATTATTTTGCCAGCGCTGTGATGCGGCGATATTCGTATAATAATCCCAATTTCAGCAGAGACTACCTGCGTAAACACTGAAACACCAAAGGGAGTTTATATAATGAAAGCAACAGGCATTGTAAGAAGAATTGACGATCTCGGGCGCGTCGTCATCCCAAAGGAAATACGCCGAACCATGCATATCCGCGACGGTGACCCGTTGGAGATTTACACGGACAGAGAGGGCGAGGTTATTTTTAAGAAATACTCGCCTATGGGTGAGCTGAATTTGTTCACCGAGCAGATTTGCGAAACTTTGCATAAGTCCACCGGCAAAATAACCGCCATTACCGATAGAGAAAGCGTGGTTTCCGTTTTCGGCGCTTCAAAGCGCGAGATTCTTGAAAAGCGCATCAGCAGCGAGCTTGAAGAGCTTATGGAGGAAAGACAGAGCTACAGGCGCTCCCCTGCCGATAAAAAGCTTCCGTTTATCGCCAAGACAGAAACGCCGTGGGTTGAGATCGCTGTCCCTATTCTTTCGCAGGGCGACGTTCTCGGCTGCGTTGTCTTTCTTTCCTCAGTCGATGGTGATGAGTTCGGTGAGCTTGAGATGAAGCTTGCGACAATCGTTTCCCGCGTTCTGGCAAAGCAAATGGAATAACAAAAGCGGCACATAGGTTCGGAGCCTATGTGCCGCTTTGTGAAAAAGACAATATTGGGTTATCAGTGGATGGTGACCGGGAGGCCATACTCTTCCATGATAGCCTTGAGCTTCTGCATCTGCGCGTCGCTCGGCGGGGTCGCCTCCGCGACAGGTTTATCGCTGATACGCATATACTTGCTCACGCCGAGGTTATGGTACGGCAGAAGCTGAATGATGGTGACGGCGTCGCCAAGCTCCTTGCAGAACTCTGCCGTCTTTCTGATGTTCTCCTCATCGTTATTGAACATGGGGATGACGGGGATACGAATCTGGAACTTTGCGCCGCGCTCGGCAAGCTTCCTCGCGTTTTCGAGGATGGGCTCGTTCGGTACGCCGACCATGTCCTTGAGCTTTTTGCTGTCCATGTGCTTAAGGTCGTAAAGGTAAAGGTCAACATACGGGATAACCTTCTCGACTGTATCCCACGAAGCAAAGCCCGTGGTGTCAAGAGCCGTATGTATTCCCTCCGCCTTGAGGCGCTTTAACACCTCAACGACGAAATCGACCTGACAAAGAGCCTCGCCGCCGGAAATGGTCACGCCGCCGCCGGACTTCTCGTAGAATTTCTTATCCTGAAGCAGACGCTTAACGAGCTCGTCAACGGTATAATCCTTGCCGCAGATATAGAGCGCGCCGGGATAGCAAACATCGGCGCACTTGCCGCAGTTATCGCACAAATCGCGCTTAACGTGGACCATTTGCAGCATTTTGTTGTTAACAGGGTCTTCCCTCTGGTCGCCAAGCTCAAGCGCGCCCTTGGGGCAGGCCTTGATGCAGCGCGAATTGCAGGCCTCGGTACCCTGGCAGCGCATGGAAATCCAGCTAAGCTGCGGGTAAAAAGCCTGGGATTCGGGGCTATGGCACCAGGGACAATGCAGCGGGCAGCCCTTCAAAAAAGCGGTCGTTCTGACGCCGGGGCCGTCCTGAACCGAAAAGCCCTGTATATCGTAAAGTTTTCCGGTCAATTGTTTTTCTTCCATATATCCTCCTAAGACTGAAAGTCTGCAGCATTGTATTTATCCCCCAGAGCAAGGAGGATCGTTCAGTCATTACAACAGTACAGCGCAAAAAGCGCTGTACTGCTATAAAATCGTTTAATGAATCGAAAGGAATAACCGATAAGATCAGAAGCCCATTTCGGTTCTGCGGATAAGGTCATCCTGGCAGCCCTTGAATACCTCGACGAAGTATGCAGAGAAGCCTGCGACGCGGACGACGAGATCCTTATAGTTCTCAGGATGCTTCTGAGCGTCTCTGAGCGTATCGCTGGATACGATGTTAAGCTGGAGCTCCATTCCGCCGCCGTCGAAATAGGTCTGCATGACGTTCTGGAGCTTCTTGTTGCCGTCAGCTCCCTTGAGCGCCGTCGGGTGGAACTTCATGTTGCAGAGCGTGCCGTTGCCGTAGAGGCTCTGGTCGAAGTTAAGAACGGAGTTAATGAAGGAAACGGGGCCGTTCTTATCCATGCCCTGAACGTTGGAAATACCGTCGCTGAGCGGCTCGCCGAACTTACGTCCGTCGGGAGTGGCCCAGGTGAACCAGCCGAAGATGACGTTCGCGGTAACGGGATAGCAGCCGGCGCTGAATCCGCCGCGAGGACCGGTCGCGCGGTTGATGGCGTTGGCGTAAGTGGAAGCGGTGAAATCGACGTACTTATCAGCCTCGGGATCGCCGTTGCCATAACGCGGAACTCTGCCGTTGATGTACTGGCGAAGCTCTTCGTAGCCTTCCCAGTTATTCATGATAGCGTCATACATCTCTCTCGTGGTGGCCTTCTTCTCGCGGAAGCAGACATAGTCGATGATATTAAGGCTGTCAGCGACGTTGCCGAGACCGATGCAGGAGTTACCGGTGGAGTTGAACATAGCGCCGCCGGCCTGGCAATCCTTTCCGTTCTCCATGCAGCCGGCGAGAGTGGCGGAAACCATGGGAAGCGGATTGTGGAAGGAGCTCATTGACTCCCAAGCGTTAATGCAGCTGCACTGCCACTTGCAGAAGAAATCGAACTGGGTCTTAACGGCAGCAAGGACTTCGTCCATGCTCTTCATCTCGTAGAGATAGCCGGTAGCGGGGCCGGTCTGCTTAGCCTCGGGAGCGCCGTTATGGTCGATGGCGACGGCAGGCATCTTCATCGGGTTGGTGCCGTTATTGATGGCAAGCAGGAAGGCGTTGGCGATATTGAGATAAGACTCCGTGCCGGTACCGCCGGGCTGAGCCCACTCGTAACCACCGACAGAAGGCTCGACACAGCCGTTGAGGCAATAGTTTCTCGCAAACTCGAGGGGAATTCCGCGCTTCATGAGGGCAGGGATGATAACCTTGTCGCTCTCGAAGGTGGGAACGCCGCCGCAGCGCTTCGTGGTCTCGATAGCGGCCTCCCAAAGCTCCTGAGGCGTGCCGTCATGGATACGGAGAGCCTGCGGGGGATCGTGGAGGACGAGACGACCGGCCGACTGAAGCATCATGTAGGTAACTTCGTTAGTAGCATCTCTGCCTTCCATGTCAACGCCGCCGAGGGTCATGAGCTGGCCGGAGGTGTAGCCCGGGCCGGACTTCGTTGCGCCCTCAGACCAGATCTTGTTGCACTCGGCAACCTTGAGGTAGAAGAGGTCAAGGATCTCCTGAGCGTACTCGGGAGTGATGGTGCCGTTCTTGATGTCCTGCTCATAGTAACGGCCGAGGTACTGGTCTACGCGGCCATAGCTGATGCCGTGCTGCTGACCGTCCATGCACATGGAAAGCTGATAGAGATAGATGCACTGAACAGCGTCATGGAAGTTACGGCAGGGGTTCTCCATGATCCAGTTAAGGCAGTCCGCCATCTCAAGAAGCTCCTTCTTACGCTCGGGGCGGGTCTCCTTAGCGGCGAGACGCTCGCACTCTGCGCCGTATCTCTTGGACCAGTGGATGATGCCTTCGCTGACGATGCTGACAGCTCTGTAGAAATTGTACTTATAGATGGAATCGCCGAAGATACCGTCCTCTTCGAGCTTTCTCATCTTCTCCTCCGCTTCTCTCTGAATGGCGCCGAAGCCCTTCTGAGTAGCGGTCCAGAAATTGGCGACAAAGTGGCCGACGGGAGACTGGCAGTTATCCTTCGCGCCGAAGAAGAGAACGCCGTTGCCGATCATATGGTCGCGGTGATAGCGCGGCATATACTCGTCAGTGATAGCGCTCATGCTGTTCTTGTCCCAGAAATCGCCGGTTTCGAGAAGATACTTCTCGTCCTCGGGATCGATATCATAGGGATCCTGCTCACGCTTGGGGATGGTGCCCGCGCGAAGCTCCTTCATGAACCAGTTGAAGGAAGTCTCGGGATAAAGAGCGCAGCAGCGATAGCTGGTGCCCTGCCAGCCGACGATAACTTCATCATCGTTGATGTGGACAGGCATGTTCTCAAAGAGGTTGCGAAGGTTCTTCGCTCTCTTGAGGATACCCGTCAGCTGGGGATTGTTCATATAGAACTCGGTAACGAGACGATAACGGTTTATGTCGATTCTCGGTCTCGTATTGCGATACTTCTCGCGGATAGCCTGAACGCGAGGAGTCATCGGCTTTAACTCATACATGGCAATTATCTCCTTTCTTATAACAGGCGCGGCACATTCTCAAAACGCATGCCTGAACTGAGGCTTATCGAGAAGATGCAGCTATAACAAAATACTCTTTTAGTATGTTTAAAGAATATCATAAAATCTTTCAAAGGTCAATAAAGCAAAGGGCAAATAAGACCCGTTTATTCATTCATTTTTTTCATTATCGCATAACCGTTTTATTGAATACGTTCAGTTTTTCACCGAAATACCCCGGAAGTGTTAAATCCGGCGATTTCAGAGCGTTCGGAAGGCACTTCTCCCCTGCCGGGTAAATTCAGAAGAGCATTTTTTCACATACAGGGTAGAATCGAAAAATTGGCTATAGAACAACGCCGCAGAAATCCTCATGGAACTGATAAAGGTTACAATTCTATTCTTCAAAATTCATGGAAATCAACTCGCTTAGCGTTTTTATTTGAAAATCAGGGGTGGCATTTGTCAATGGCTGGTCCTTTCTGTTGATCCAGCAGGTTTTCATTCCGATTTGCTGCGGACCGAAAACATCATCCTCCAGCGAGTCACCGACAAATAATGCTTCAGCTGGATTTATCCGCAGCTGCTTTAGAATTTCTTCATAAAAAATCCGCTGCGGTTTATACGCCTGGAGCGATTCTGAGGTAAAAACGTGATGCACTGTGATGTGATTATTTTCCAAATCGCGTATTAACGGGCTGGTGTCTGTGGTTGAACCAATACAAACCAGATATCGCTTATTCAAATGTTCAAGCGTCTCATTTGTTTCGGGAAAGGCGCGCCGCCTGCCCAAAGTATGAAGCATAACCTGGACATCAGTTGCAGGATCACGGGAGAAATGATATTCAGAATAGAGCTGTTCCAGATCCCAAAGAAAGACATCTTCCTCCTTGTGGAATGCGGTCATGCCCTGGATATGGGCCTTGTGCAGCTGTTTCCACCGGGCGTAAAATTCTTTGGCGGAGGCGTCAGAGCTGTTTCTATCCAGTATCGTTTGGGCCGCTGAGATAGAGCCGTTGCCTGTGGAAATCAATGTTCCGTAGGCATCAAATATGATCGTCTGAAGCATATAATAACCACCTAGTTCAAAAGTATGTGTTGTTTATCTAATGGGACTTATAACTTAAAAGCAAATCAAAAATAGTTATATTAATTATTTATAACCCTATGTTCTTTAAAAATACATCAACTTCGCGGTTGAACGCTTCCCACTTCTTGCCTGCGATAAAATGGTCGCCCTTTATTACGGAAAAGCTCGCATTTGGTATGCTTTGCGCTATCAGCCTCGAATGAGAGTCCTTTATCATGTCGTTCGTGCCGCAGATTACGAGCGTGGGCACAGTAATTCGGCTAAGCTCCTCCGGGGCAATGTTCGGCTGCCCCACCATTAGGCTGAGCATTTCGGCATTAGCCGCTGCCTCCGGGGATTTTCCGGCGAAACGCTTTGCCATTCTATAACCGATCTCAATGGGTATCTGAACCTTTCGTTTCACGCCCGTGGTGTTAAGGTTCCCGCCATTTAGTATAAGTGCTTTAAGCTTTTCGCCATGCTTGAGCGCAAACTCCATAGCGATATTCGCCCCGTCGGAAAAACCCAAAACGGCGGCGCAGGCGATCCCCTTTTCCTCCATAAATTCGTTTAAATCCTCGGCAAACTGCTTTATCGAAAACGGCGCCGCGCCGCGCGGTGACCTCCCGTGGCCGCGCGTGTCGAGGGCAATGACCCGGAATCTCCCGCTGAAATACGGTATCTGATTTTTAAAATACGCGCCGCTCTCCCCGTTTCCATGCAGGAGAATAAGCGGGAATGCATCAGCGCTGCCGGCTTCTTCATAATGTAATTCTATGTCCATGCAATTTCCTCACACAACTTGGAAAATATAAAACTTCAAATAATTCGTTTCGGGGACGTTCCAGAGTATCGGATGGTCAGGCGCTTGCTGCCTTGCCTCTATCTGGCGGAGGGAAACGCCGGCGTCGGTCGCCGCGTCATGCAGCATCTGGCGGAACAGCTCGTCCGTCATGAAATGCGAGCAGGAGCAGGTGGCAAGATAGCCGCCGCGCGGGAGGAGCTTCATTGCCTTGAGGTTGATTTCCTTATAGCCGCGAACTGCGTTTTTCACCGTGCTGCTGCTTTTCGTAAAGGCGGGCGGGTCAAGGATGATAAAATCGTAGTCTGCTTTTCCCGCGCCGGAAAGCTCAGTAAGGAGCTCGAAAACGTCGCGGCAAACGAAGCTCAGCCTGTCTTCCAGCCCGTTCAGACGAGCGTTTTCCCGCGCGGAAGTGAGTGCATCCTCGGAAACGTCCACCGCCGTAACGTGCTCCGCGCCCGCCGCAGCCGCGTTCAGCGCAAACGCGCCCGTATGGGTGAAGCAGTCGAGAACGGTTCTGCCGCGCGCGATTTGGCGTATCGCGGCGCGGTTATATTTCTGGTCGAGGAAAAAACCTGTCTTTTGACCGTTGAAATAATCGACCTTATATTTTATACTGTTTTCAGATATTAACACACTGCCGTCGAGATCGCTTCTCATACCGTCGAGCGCGGCAAAGCCCTTCCCCTGCTCGAGCCTCTCCTTGCGGCGCAAGGAAGCGTCGTTTCGCTCATACACAGCGTCAATCTGCTCGCCCATTTCCCTGAGCTGTGAAACAAGCTCGGCAAATACGGTATTTTTTATAAGCTCCATGCCAAGGCTCAGTGTCTGCGCGACGAGGACGTTCCCGAACCTGTCCACCGTGAGCCCCGGGAAGCCGTCTGCCTCGCCGAATATCAGGCGGCAGCACTTAAAATCATCACCGGGCATCACGCTTTTGCGGTAATTGAGCGCATAGCGCACACGGCGCGCCCAAAAGGCCGCGTCGAACCTGTCGTTCGCGTTTGTGGAAATTACCCTTACGCGAATCTTGGAATTATCGTTTATGAAGCCGCTGCCGAGATACTTCTCCTTCTGCGAGTAAACGTCCACTATGTCGCCGTTTGAGTATGCGCCGGAAACCGACGTTATCTCCTCGGCAAACACCCACGGATGGCCCGCTCGGAGCGATTTTTCTGCCTTGGGCGTAACAACTGTTCTAACTAATTCTCTCATATGTATTCTCTTTTCTGATGTGTTATTCTCAATTTCGGAGGCGGGTGCAACGGAAAACAGCATAACCGAAAAACGGCTGCGTTTTGCAGCAAGCCTCTATTTATCGCTTTTGTGCTTCGTTCACATGCTTGCCTTCTGGCGCGGCGGCTATCTGAACATCACGCAGGCGAAATATGTTTCCTTCTGCGCCGTCTCAATAGCTTTTATTCTGACGTCTATGTGCTTTTTGATTAAAGGGCGCGGCGAAATACGTCTTGGAGAAATGCTTCGTGCAGAACACGTTTTCGCGGTGATATACGCCATTATGGCGCTTGTCTCCGCCGCTTTTTCCGATTACCCCGCCGCCGCGTTTTTTGGTGCGCACAGACTTGACGGTGCGATAAGCATTTGCGTTTACTGCGCGGTTTTTGTGCTGCTTTCCATGTTTTACAGGCGCGACAGGCGCGTTTTGGCGGCGCTCGTCGCGGGCATTGTTATCAACTGCGCGATCTCCGCGCTCCAGCTATGCGGGCTGAACCCGTTTTGGCTCTTTCCGGAGGGCATGAATTATTACGATTACGGCGTCAAGTTCCCCGCGCAGTTCATGGGCTCCTGCGGTAACGCTGGGCTGAATTCGTCCGTGCTGTGTCTGGCTGCGCCGATATTGTTCATCTGCGCTCGCAGATGCCGCCGCAGGCTGCGCCTGCCTGCGTACTTTGCCGCGGTTTTCGCCGCACTGATTGTATTTCTCAGCCATATCGCAGCCGCGATTTTGGGGCTTATGCTCGGAATGATAATCTGCGCGCCGCTCGTTTTCGGGCGAACAAGACGGCAAAAGCGACGCATCGCGGTTATTTCCGCGCTTATCATAATTACCGCGCTTGCCGCGATATACTTCACAGAACTGCCGGTTGCAACGCTTAGTCAGCTCCGCAGCATGCTGCACGGCGAGCTCAGGGCGGAATTCGGCTCGGGCAGGATATATATCTGGCAAAACGCGATAAAGCTTTTCCCGGAAAGCCCGCTGCTCGGCGGAGGGCCGGACACGCTCGTATACAGGATAAGCGCGCATTTTACAAAGACCGGACCCGGTGGTATCAGCGTCATGCGCGATATTGACAACGCGCACAACGAATATCTGAATATTCTCGTTAATCAAGGGCTTTTGGGGCTCAGCTTTTACCTTGCCGCCATCGCCGCCCCCATGATACGTTTTTTCCGCTCAAAGCGCAAGACTCCGCTTGCCGTGGCCTGCGCCGTCGGGCTTGTCTGTTATCTAATACAGGCGTTTTTCGGGATAGGGATGTGCATAAATTCGCCTTATTTCTGGGCAGCGCTTGCTGTTTTCAGCTCGGAAACGGCTCAGTCGCTCCCCGTGGAGCCGAAGCCGCCTCTGTCCGCACCGTCGAGCTCCGAAACCTCCACGAACTCGACCTTGGGCATCTTCTGAACTATACGGAACTGGCATATTCTGTCATTCACCTTTATCTCCGTATCGCGCATTGCGAGGACGGGATACTTCCATATATCGTTCGTTCCGCTGTAGCTGTTATCCACTATGCCGAGACTGTTGGTCTGGATGATGCCCCAGGTCTTGTAGCTTGAGCTGCGCGGCGCGACGTGCGCCTCGTAGCCCTCCGGCAGCTTCATCGAGACGCCGAGGGATATATACCTGCTCTCCCCTTTTTTGAGGCTTACGTTCTCCGCAGCGCGCAGGTCTATCCAGTCGCCAAGCTCAATGGCTTCGATTTTTTTCAGCTCATCATTATGATACTTAATCAGGATTCTCAAATATATCACCGCATTTTATATTAATATTGGAGATAAAAACATGAATCTATACGATATAAACGTGATAAAAACAATACTTTCGGCACACGGCTTTCATTTTTCAAAATCCAAGGGTCAGAATTTTTTGACTGCCGCATGGGTGCCGGAACGGATAGCCGAGGAATGCGGAGCAGGGCCCGGTGTCGGCGTATTGGAGATTGGTCCGGGGATCGGCGTCCTCACGGCGGAGCTTGCCAAACGCGCCGACAAGGTGTGCTCCATAGAACTCGACTCCATGCTCATTCCCGTCCTTGCGGACACGCTCGCAGAGTATGATAACATAAATATAATTGAAGGCGACGCGCTCAAAACCGACCTCAGGGCGCTCGCAGACACGCAGTTCGGCGCGCTCAGGCGCATCGCCTGCGCTAACCTCCCCTATAACATAACGACGCCCGCGCTCGCCGCGCTCATTGACAGCGGCATATTCGAGCGTATAACCGTAATGATACAGCGCGAGGTCGCGGAAAGGATATGCTCAAAGCCCGGCTCGGCAAGCTACGGAGCCTTCACCGTTTACGCAAATTACCATACTGAGCCGAAGATACTTTTCGACGTCCCGCCCTCCTGCTTTATCCCGCAGCCGAAGGTATATTCTTCGGTCATAACTCTCACTCCGAGGCAGACGAAGCAAAGCGTAGACAGCGAAGAAATGTTCTTCAAAACCGTAAAGGCAAGCTTCCTGCAAAGGCGCAAAACTCTCGTAAACGGGCTAAGCTCATATTTTGGCGCGGCGATAAGCAAGGACGCGATAACCGACATAGTGAAAAGCTGCGGCTTCGACGAAAAAATACGCGGCGAGACGCTCGGAATTCCGGAGTTTGCCAAGCTCTCAGACGCGCTCGGCAGAGCAATGAACGCAGGCATATAAATCAAAGGGGCTGCTCGATGGGCAGCCCCGATTTTTTGTATTAACAAGCAAAGGAAATCATTCTTTATCTATCTTTTTCGGCTCGCCATAGTCCTTCCCATAGGTGTCAACCGTGACGGATTTTATGTATAATTCGTCTCTCGGCGCATAGTTTTCATCAACGTCCAGACGCGAAATTTCTTCAAAATCGTCATAGCCGGAAATTACCTTGCCGAAGGGAGCGTAAGCGCCGTCAAGCGTTGTCTCCACGTCAACGCAGATAAAAAACTGGCTGCTTGCGGTGTTGTAGTATTCCTTCTCGTTGCCCTCCGCGCCGACGGTTCTCGCCATGGAGAGGACCCCCTTCTCATGGAGCATATCATTCTTGGAAAACCCGTTATCCGGGAATTCGCCCTTGATGTAATAACCCGCGTCGTTTTCGCCGTCAGCGGATCTGCCCATCTGAACGATGGAGTATTCGACTATTCTATGTACGGGCGAACCGTCATAAAAGCCTGAATTGGCAAGAGAAATGAAGTTTGCGACGGTATTCGGCGCTTTATCGGGATAAAGCCTTGCACGAATCTCAACGCCGTTTGAGAAGGTAATCGTGGCAATAGGCTTGCGCTCCCCGATGGTAACGCAGCCCGAGAGAGCCGGGATAAGCATAATAAACGCCATTGCCAAAGCGAATATTTTAGAAGAAAGCGATCTGTTCAAGCAGAACCCCTCCGAGTTTTCTAAATTTGTTACGCAAAACTAAAAATGATTATAACACATGCAAATAATAATTGCAATTCATTGTTTGGCGCGGTGAAGCCTAATATTCAGCACGACTACCGCCGCGAGGATAAGGATTATGCCGAGCTTTCCGAGAAGATCCACGTTTTCGCCCAGCACAAAAATACTGATTAGCGAAGCTACCGCCGGCTCTACCGAAGCCATAACGGAGGCCTTTGACGAAGCGACGCTCTCAAGCCCCTTCGTATACATAAAATATGGCAAAACCGTCACGAATACGCTCAGGCCGCCGCCGAGAAGCAGCGTCTTAGCCGTACTTGCGCTGAGCGCGGCGGCTATAGCTGCGTAATCGGCAAAGGGCATAAGGCAAACTGCGGCGATAACGAAAGTATAGACCGTAATCGTAACCGAGGAATAACCCTTATTCAGCGCATATCTGCCGAAAATGCTGTAGAGCGCATAGCCAAGGCCGGAAAGCAGTCCCGTCGCGAGAGACGCCGCGCTGAGTCCGCCGCCCTTCCCGATAAGTCCCGAAACGAAAACACAGCCGACGAAGGCAACGGCGCAGGCGGCTATCTTCTGAGCGGTGAGCTTTTCCCTGAAAAGCAGCAGCGAAAAGGCCATTACGAAGATAGGCGCTGTATATAGGAGCGTCGCCGCGACAGCAATGGAAGCCGATTCGATAGTTGCAAAATAAAAATAATAGAAGCTCACTATACTAACAAGTCCCGTCCCGATAAAACACCAGACATCCTTAAGTTTTATCTTCAGGAGCGACCTGTCGGCAATAAGCACGCCGACGAGCGTCAGCACGGCGGTTACGGCGACGCGGACGAAAACAATCTGCATCGCGTGAAGACCCACGGCGTTCAGCCCGCGCACAAATAACCCTGCCGTTCCCCACAGCGCCCCGGCTATGAGAATAAGCAAAACTCCTTTTAGTTCTTTGTTTTTCATTTTCCGATTGCCTTTACTCCCTGTTATTTTGCCGCGTTCTCGCAGAAGCGCCAGAACATAACGGCGATCTGCGCTCTTGTTGCGTTTCCGCGCGGAGCGATCATATAAACGCCGTTCGAGTCCGCAGTACCGTTAACAAGCCCCGTTCCGACGGCCCAGCGCATTGCGTCAGCGGCCCACGCTGAAACCTCGCCCGCGTCGGCAAAGCGCGCCATATCGCCCGCCGTGTCCGTATCGAGCCCCCTGTAGCGCGCGAACTTATACAGCGCCGCAGCGAGCTCCTCGCGTGAAATGGCCGCATCCGGGCGGAAAAGGCCGTTGCCGCAGCCGGACATAAGCCCCGCAGCGGAGACCCACGCGATTGGATCGGCATACCATTTCTTGCCGTCAACATCCGTGTAGCCCGCACTGCCGGCGGATTTTGGGCATCCCTCCATATTCCAGAGCATCTGCGCTATCATGGCGCGGCTTGCTGTTCTGTCGGGCTTGAATTTGCCGTTTTCGACGCCCTTCATAATGTCGTTTTCGAGGACATAATGAACGCCGTCGTAATACCACGCCGTTCTGCTCGGCTCAGCGACAAAGCGAACAGCCTCAAGTCCCGCCGAGGGCAGCTTTTCGGCGGCGGAAGTATCCGTTTCGGCGGGCGCATCCTCAAAGAGCCCGTTCAGAAGTTTCTTCAGCTCTCTTTTCATCGCCGAGAAGAATTCTTCCGCGCCCACGGTTTCTTCATCTATGGTACCGTTGAAATAATCAGTCATATCATACCACTTGCCGTCCAGCAGGATAAGAGTTTTTCTTCTCTTCATTTCGCTTAAATTGAAATTATCAAGAAGATAGATGGTTGGTTCGTTCTCCAAAACCACGGGAACAGAACCCGTATCATTCAGTTCCCATGAAGTTATATACTCGGAATCATCTATAAAAAGCTCGTACATCCAATTAGAGAGTCTAAATAAGTCAATAAATAGTTGTTTAATATCTTCAGGTCTCTTGAGTTCATCTTCAAATTCACAGAGGCTCTCCGTGTTCTCAAAGAGAAAATCTCCATTTTCCGGCTTGTCGGCAAGGAGCAAAGCGAGAGCCTTTTCAAGCTCTTCCGTCGTTTTCGGCTGCATTTGTAAAGCATTCAATGTCCAGTTATCATCCTGAAAGGTTTTGGTGTCGGGCAAATCAAGCGTAACGAGCCGCTGACCCTCCGGCAGTGCTTCGGGGAAATCGCTGCTGTCGATGCGGGTTTTGCGAATAAGCTCCTTCAGGACCTCTCCATAAGCTGCGCTCAGTCCCGTCTCCCGCAGGGCCCAGTCCATCACAGAGCATATCTGCCGATAATCCGTTTTGGGAGTCAGGCCCATACTCGTCATAAGCCAAAAGCTTACGGCCTCCTCATAGCTCATGTTGTATTCCATACAAAGCATCGCCGCGATATAGTTCAAGAGAGAAGAATTCTTATGAACTCCGCCGTAATCTTTTATAGCGCACAGCTTGTCTGCATGCGGCGAATAATATTTCCCCCAAAGCATGGCGGGCTGAAAACATTGCTCCGGGTCGCTCATATTGCGGATAAGAGAGCCTGTGTTTTCTCCAATCCTCCAAAGAGTATCGTCCGTCTCATTGCTGACAAACTCCACAAGATTGCCGAAAATATCCGACATAGCCTCGTTTATCGCGCCGCTGTCATTAAAATAATAATAACGACTTATCGTAGAGGTAAATCCGTGTGTAAACTCATGCGCCATTGCGTCCAACGCCACAGTAAGCCAGCGCGGACTTCCGTCAGCACTGTACGTTGAGTATAGAAAAACGTCAAAGCCTTCCGCTTTTTCGACAAAGGCGGCGTTGCCAAAGAAAGTGCCGTTTTTATACCTGGCATTATTAAAAATCAGTACATCGGAGCCTGTTCCATGCGGGCATTTCCATCCCATATCGGCGTAGAAATCCCATGCGACGATGAAATTATATATCGCAAAAATGTCAAATTGGTCCCAGTCCGCATTGTTTTCACTTTTTATCAAGGCTAAATCGTGGTTTTCCCCGTAAAAAAATTCGCAGTAATCGGCAAATACTATATGTCTTTCAAGGTCGCCCAAATACCAGCAGCCATCCTCTTCGCTTCGCATCACCGGTATGGTAACGGTTCTTTTATTCCCGTTAACGTCGGTTATTTCGCCGGTATATGTATCAGGCTCCATGCCGGCAAAAACATCGCGTTTCCTATATCCTGATTCAGCCTCCTCGTCTCCGGGCTGTCTGACAGGCAGGCTGCGCAGATAAACGCCGTTGGCTTTAACATAGTGGGCTACGTATGGATATTGGGCATTTTCAGCTTCCTCCGCGGATGTGTATACTATCCAAACCAAATCATCTTTCGGAGGCGATGTGTCATAGCTCCTTTCAATATCAATTATATCCAATAAGTCATATGGGAATAAAAAAACTCTTTCCGTATATTCCGGCAGGATAGTCCCCGTTTCCGTTTGAGAAGCGACTAGCGACTCCGCCTCCGCTTTAGTAAGGAGCGTCTGCTCTCGGTTAGCTTCCGCATCAAAGTATGAAAATACCGCAGTAACGTTCCCGCTGCCATCCAACGCGATTTTCAGCATTCCGCCCGTCACGGTTTCGCCGTCGCATACCTGCAGGAAGGAATATATGGTTTTGTCGTTCATTGTCAGTCTGGAACGCAAAAACAGTGCCGTAAGCGAAGAGCCGCCTAACATATCTACAAGACGATACGCAAGACGGTAAGCGTCCAGGGCGTCCGTTATCTTCCCGAAAAGGCTGCTGCCTCCGAGCTGATAGACAAGGCCGTCCTCCTCCAGAATGAGGGCATTGCGGTCCGCCTTGAGCATATCGGCTTTCGAGATTGCGCTGTCAAGCCCCGCCTGTTTTTGCGCCTCAACCGCTTCATCCCATGAGGCTATGTCCATTTTTGCAGCCTTCACAAGCTCGTTTTCGCTCATGATTGAAATGCGGATATCAGTATTCCACACGCGCCCCGGCGCGCCGTCCCGCGCGTCCCCCGCCGCGCCCGCAACGTCTGCGAGCACGGAAAACATCATAATGAGAGCTAAAAAAGCGGAGAAGTATTTACGGAATTTATTCGTCATGATAATACTCCTTATCATTGTTCTTATTAACTGATTATACCGCATTTGTTTTTCATCTGCAAGACAGGCAAACGCATATAACAAAAACCCTGCCGAAATCAATCGACAGGGTTTTCATATTATGGAGGCGCCACCCGGATTTGAACCGGGGAATCAGGGTTTTGCAGACCCTTGCCTTACCACTTGGCTATAGCGCCGCGCTGTTGTCATCAGCGAGAAATACTATATCATACATTTTCGCGTTTGGCAAGAGGAAATTTCTTTTTCTGAAAATTTTCCCGCAAAAATCAAAAAACGCCTTGACAAATCTGAAATATTCGCTATAATAATCAGCGTTGCAGTTGATAGCGGAATTGTGTAAAGGTAGCACAGCGGACTCTGACTCCGTATGTGAGGGTTCGAATCCTTCTTCCGCTGCCACTGAAAAAGCCTTGAAATCAGCCAGTTTCGGCGGTTTCGAGGCTTTTTTGTTAGCATTGTGTTAGCACTATTTTGTGCCCATTTGAACACCTTTGAACACCAAAATGCTAATGAAAATGCTAACATTTTAGCCTCAATTTTACCGTTAGCATTCTTTCATTACGCCGGAATTTCTTTTGAAAGTTCTGCCGCAATATCAGCTATAAGACGTTTTGCCTGTAGCCCTTTTCCAACTTTTCTTACGTTTTTCAGCATACGAGCTGCCGCATGTTCCTCGCATCCGTACCATTTAGCAAACTCGCGCGTGGTAATCGCTCTCGCTCCACAAAACTCAGCCAGGTCGTTTTCTATTCGTCGCCTGCGCTCGGCGACGGGGTTTGCCAGCTCTCTTACTTTCGGCATTTTATTCCTTCTTTCCTTTCTTAATCGCTCCCAGTAGAGCCGAAGCCTCCGCGATCTTCTCCCTCGAGCTCAGATACCTCGATGAATTCAATCTTCGGCATTTTCTCGACAACGCGGAACTGGCATATTCTGTCGTTTACCTTGATCTCCGTATCGCGCGTCGCAAGCACGGGATATTTCCAGATGTCGTTATTCCCGCTGTAGCTATTATCAATGACAGCCACGCTGTTTGTCTGGATAATACCCCAGGTCTTGTAGCTCGAACTGCGCGGCGCGACATGCGCCTCGTAGCCTTCCGGCAGCTTCATCGAAACACCGAGGGAAATATACCTGCTCTCCCCTTTTTTGAGGCTTACATTTTCCGCAGCGCGCAGGTCTATCCAGTCGCCAAGCTCGATAGCTTCGATTTTCTTAAGTTCGTCGTTATGATACTTAATGAGAATTTCCATGATTACTTTATTTCTCCTTTAAAATTTTGGTCTGAAATTATTTTTGGATTTATATATTAAGAAGCCCGTCGTACATATTGATATAAGCACGAGGAAAATTCCGAAAAATTCTATGTATGTATTATTCATCAGTTAAACCACTTTATCTGCGTGAGACCGGCGTATCCCTTTTCCCAAATAAACCACGCATACGCAGCGGCGCTACCGTTTTTGCAGTTGTCAAAGTCTCCGTTCTTGCAGCAGGGAATTCTGCCGGAAGCGACATATACTGTTTTCGGAGGATATTTATCGAACAACTCTCTTCTGGATTTTCCTTCAAGAAATTGCAGTCTCAGGAACATCGCAACCTTATGTCCGTTTGTTACGGACTCTATCGCGTGCTCCACGAATTCCTTAGCGTATTTATACGGAGGATTTGTTATAATATCTCCGTCGAACAATATGTCGCTTTTAA
>JAEEGK010007134.1_pt1 | contig 26668 bp, 20 predicted proteins | sample 8958771 | NCBI WGS metagenome assembly JAEEGK01 (sample SAMN16246547, study PRJNA631951) | gut metagenome | biome: gut microbiome; feature: rumen; material: SC-attached | host: Bos | place: Iran: Karaj | collected 2018-10 | reverse complement strand
GATATTGTCCTTTACTGCGCCATGAACCTGTGGGATGCATCGGAAGGAGTAGGGGTCTTGGATATGCTCTTTGGGACGATTGATAAGCTCGCTCCCTTCAAGTAGTTCCAGAAAGCGCGCGGCTGTGACAAGCTGTCCTTTCTGTCGGCGCAAGCGATGTGTCTGTGGATAGAAAGGCTCGATGCGACCATCGTAGGCATCGAGGGAAATGGCTCCAATAATGTCGGCCCAGGCAGAGAGGCGCTCGCTTTGGATGATGGACCATACGGCGTGGGCACTCATGAACTGGGTGCCGTTGAGCAAGGCCAATCCTTCTTTCGACTGCAGACGGATGGGTTCCCAGCCCTTCTCGGCCCACACTTCGGCACTTGTACGACGCTGCCCTTTATACCACACCTCGCCTAAGCCTATCAGAGGCAACGACATGTGGGCGAGTGGAGCTAAATCGCCTGAAGCTCCTAGCGAACCTTGCCGATAGATGACAGGGATAATATCGTTGTTAAACATATCAACCAGACGCTGTACAGTGATAAGCTGCGAACCAGAGTGTCCGTACGAGAGCGACTGCACCTTGAGCAGCAGCATAATACGGACAATGTCTGGGCTGACTGTCTCGCCCATACCACAGGCGTGTGAAACCACCAGGTTGTACTGCAACTGCGACAGATCTTCCTCTGGAATGGTTATATTATAGAGTGAGCCGAATCCAGTAGTGATGCCATACACAGGGCAGTTGATATTTTGCATTTTGCTGTCCAAGTAGTTGCGGCATTTCCTTATGGCTTCTACAGCCTCGATACCCAAGGTGAGTTTTTCATGGTTGTCGAGGATTTCTTTGATTCTTTCAATTGTTATTTGAGCGGGTGAAATGATATGTGCCATTTTTTTCAAACATTAGATTTTTATAGTTAAGTATAAATTGCGGTCTCTTTTTGTCAGATGCATTCGAGTGCTTGGCGTACGAGACTGTCTTCCGCTATCTCGGGTAGAGTTACCTGCAAGTCTTGGGTGCGTGCCATTTCGCGTTCAATCGCATGACGTGCTCCCGAGTTGCGTGCCCAGCTACGGCGAGCGATTCCGTTATTGACATCCCAGAACAGCATCTGACGGATGCGTCGGTCAGCATCGTCTGAGCCATCTATTACCATGCCGAAGCCTCCGTTGATTACTTCGCCCCAACCTACGCCTCCGCCGTTGTGGATCGACACCCATGTGGCACCTCGGAAAGCATCACCGATAACGTTCTGTATGGCCATGTCTGCCGTAAATTGCGAGCCATCGTAGATATTGGACGTTTCCCTGAAAGGAGAGTCAGTGCCCGACACATCATGATGGTCTCTGCCCAGAACCACAGGTCCCCTGATGTCCCCCTTGCGGATGGCTTCGTTGAAAGCCAAGGCAATCTTTGTTCGTCCCTCGCAATCGGCATAAAGAATACGTGCCTGTGAGCCAACCACCAGCTTGTTCCGACCTGCCTCTTCTATCCAGTGAATATTGTCGCGAAGTTGTCCAACAATCTCTTCGGGTGCATCAGCTGCCAGCTTGTTCAAAACATCGACTGCAAGTTGGTCGGTCTTCTCCAAATCGGCAGGGTCTTCAGACATACATACCCAGCGGAAGGGTCCGAATCCGTAATCGAAATAGAGTGGTCCCATGATGTCTTGAACGTACGATGGATAGCGGAAAGATCCATCACCTTTCTGAACATCGGCACCTGCACGAGAACTTTCCAGTAGGAAAGCATTACCATAGTCGAAGAAATACATTCCCTTTTCCGACAGGCGGTTGATAGCTGCAACTTGTCGCCGTAAAGAGGCCTGCACGGCTTCACGGAAGCGTTCGGGTGCATCTGCCATCATCTTTTTAGACTCTTCAAAGGTGTACCCTACGGGGTAGTAGCCTCCTGCCCAAGGATTATGCAGTGACGTTTGGTCAGAACCTATATCTACGCGTATATCCTCAAGGGCTAGACGCTCCCAGAGGTCCACTACGTTGCCTACGTAGGCGAGCGATATGGTTTCTTTCTTCTCAACTGCCTGACGGATACGGGGGATAAGTTTGTCAAGATTGTAGTGCAGTTCGTCCACCCATCCTTGCGTGTAGCGTTTTTCAGCTGCCATCGGATTGATTTCTGCTGTTACACTAACTATTCCGGCGATGTTTCCAGCCTTTGGCTGCGCGCCCGACATGCCACCAAGTCCAGCTGTAACAAACAGCATCCCGTGCATGTTCTCCTGTGTGCCAGGAATGCCACGTTTACGAAGTTGTCGGCGGGCGGCATTCATCACTGTAATAGTAGTTCCGTGTACAATGCCTTGTGGACCAATATACATATAAGAACCTGCCGTCATCTGTCCGTACTGGGAGACACCAAGCGCATTAAAACGCTCCCAATGGTCTTTGCTGGAGTAGTTGGGAATTACCATTCCGTTTGTTACAACAACCCTCGGGGCATCTTTATGGCTGGGGAAAAGCCCCAGAGGCAAGCCGCTGTACATAACCAGCGTTTGCTCGTCAGTCATGTTGGCAAGGTATTTCATTGTCAGCCTGTACTGTGCCCAGTTCTGGAAAATGGCACCGTTTCCTCCGTAAATGATAAGTTCGTGGGGATGCTGTGCTACACGTGGGTCGAGGTTGTTTTGTATCATAGCCATAATGGCTGCTGCCTGACGTGAGCGGGAGGGGTATTCATCGATTGGACGGGCGAAGATCTCGTTTTCAGGACGGAACCTATACATATAGATACGCCCATAATCGTGAAGTTCTTTCGCAAACTCAGGCGCGAGTGTGGCGTGATGTTTGGCAGGGAAATAGCGGAGGGCGTTTTTCAGTGCCAGAACCTTTTCTTCTTTGGTCAGGATGTCCTTTCGCTTAGGTGCGTGGTTTATGGCTGGATCAAAAGGCTTTGGCTGGGGGAGTTCATCGGGAATTCCTTGAAGGATTTCTTCTTGAAATGTTTTCATGATAAGGTAGCTATATGTCTTTTATTCTTTGTCAATATTTTTATTTACCAAAGAAAGTATTTCTTTCTCTTTTTCCATAGCTTCATGGACGAGGATGCTTGCTTCGGAAACAAGACTTTTGGCCGTTTCCCGATTCTTCAGTCCAGCGGCATTGATTCTGACATTCAGGTCAGCTCCGCGGATAGCAGCCACAGCAGCCAGTGCGCCTACACCTGCATCGGAAGCAGAAGCAGGGTTACCTGTCTCCGCCATCTTGTACAGGATAGGTAGGGCTTTCGAAGCCGTCTTCATGGTTCGCAGAGGAACTTCAGTGGCATAAAGAGTGGCAGACTCCAGACAGGCTGCACGTGCGGCTTTCTCTTCAACAGTATTCTTGGGCATAGAGAACACTTCCATAATCCTGTTAAATGCTGCTGTGTCTTCATCAACAAGGGAGATTAGTTCTTTTATTACCTTTTGCCCTTCCTCGGCTACATCAGAATAGCTCTTCCATTGGCTGTCCCAGCCGCGTTTATGAGCAGAGAGATTTGCCACCATCGTCCCAAGAGCAGCAGCCAAGGCACCCATGTAAGCAGAAATAGAGCCACCTCCAGGTGCAGGAGACTCAGAAGCTGTCTCAAAAGCGAAGTCTTTCAGCGTCATCCTTATGAGTTTTTCACGCTCAGCTTCCTTTTTCTCGTCCTCCATAAGATATTCAATGACCTTTTGTCGAGGGTCGAAAGGCTTTAAATCGTCGAGTCCCATCGACTTGATGGCGATGTGGATAATTTGCTCTTCGCTGATTCCCAAAGAGCGTTGCTGCTTTGTGAGGAAGTATTTTCCAGCATCAATGAGCACTTCTTTCGGAACAAGTCCCACTATTTCGGTACCAGTCACTCTCAGTCCCCGAGCTTGTGCAGCGCGACACACTTCTTCGAAAGCCACATGAAGAGGAGTCTGATGGATGTCGGTGATATTCATAGACACCTGCGCAATGCCGTATTCGTCAATATACCATCCTATCGCCTTGCAACCCTTCAGCGTACCAGGAATCCAAATATCGTTGCCCTGTTCATCTTTCAATACCTTACCCGTGAGCGAACCTCCCTCGCGAGCCTTTCTACCTTTCTCGCGTACGTCGAAGGCCACAGCCATGGCGCGCCTGGTTGAGGTGGTATTAAGATTGAAATTCACAGCAATAAGGAAATTTCGGGCACCAACGTTTGAAGCACCGCTAAAGGCTATTCTCTCCGTATATTTTGATGGTCCGAAATCTGGCTTAAGCTCAGGGTCGGAAATCTTCTTCGGAAGAGCCTCGTATTCACCTTCTCGGCAAACGGCCAGATTTTTTCGTTCAGGCTTATACGCAGCAGCCTCATAGCAGTAGCAGGCAATACCCAATTCTTCGTAGATGCGCTTGGCTAACATTCGAGCCAGTTTGGCACATTCTTCGAGTGTAATATTTGAAATAGGAATAAGGGGAAGCACATCAGTGGCCCCTGAACGGGGATGCGCTCCGTGGTGCTTGCGCATATCAATCAGTTCGCTGGCAACTTTTACACCTTGAAATGCCGCTTCACAGACCGCTTCAGGGCTTCCTGTAAAGGTAACAACGGTGCGGTTGGTGGCTTCGCCTGGATCTACATCCAAAACTTTTACTTTTTCACCTCCAACATCAGTAGCAGCAATAGACGATACGATCTGGTTAATGACTTGTTTATTTCGTCCTTCACTGAAATTCGGAACACATTCAATGATTCGTTTCATGGTATGATAAATCAAAAAAACTATTTGGTGTTATCTTCAGCAAAAATAGTAAATGCAGTTTGAAGAAACAAAACAAATGTGTAAAAAATGAATATTTATGCGTCTTTACCTTTCTTAACTTTGTCCTCAAAGATTTGTAGGGGAAGTTTACATAATTACAATGATGTCAAAGAGCTCAACTAAAGGGATAAAACGACTGTCCACTGTCCACAACTGTCCACATTTTTACATTTCTACTAAAATATACAGCTTATCTGAATTGTTCTATTTTTTGATAATAGCCTTTATCTTTCTGATGAATATCTAAACGTGCAAATTTAGACTTCCTCGTGAGGAAAGAAAAACTCCCTCACGAGAAAAATAATAATTCCTCGGGGTGTATTTCTTAAGAATGACCTACTAGCAAATTGTTTTATTCTTTAGATTCACGTTTACACTAAATATAAATAATGTGGACAGTTGTGGACAGTGGACAGCTGTTTTTTATGGTCTTACAAACCATCCAATAATACTCTTATGTCTTTCATGAAATATGATTAGGATTGGCTCGTGAAGCAATTCTGAAATGAAATGAGGAGGTGTCAAATTTGACACCCCCTCTCTTTTTCCTATACCATTTTAATATATAAAGAATTTACTTCTCCTTATTCGGTTAGTATATGTCTGATATACAAATGGTTAATTTATTTGCGGGGGGGGTAAATTCATTATTCTGATTAGAGAATAAACGATAATCCGATGGCGACATGCCTGTTTGCTGCTTAAAGAACTTTCCAAAGAACGACTGGCTTTGGAAGCCTAGTTCTATGGCGATTTCCTGCACATTCTTATCTTTTTTCGTATCAAGCAAATATTTGGCTTGAACAATGACACGATTGTCAATAAAGGTTTTAGGAGAAACGTTAAGCATTTTCTTTGTGATCTTGTATAGATAATTTGTCGTAATACACAACTTGTCCGCGTAGAATGAAACATCTCTAGATTGATTATGATAAGTTTCCAATAATGTGGCGAATTTCTTAACTATTTTATCCATCCTGGAATCTATGTTATTGTTTACTATATTCTGGTAACTTTTCGTTCTTGTTATTATCTCTGCTAATAGATTAAATAAGATTTTGAGCAACTTTTCTTTTTCTTCAATGTTTTTTTGTTCTATGGTTTTTTGGATTATTTTAAAAAGATCAACCAAGTAATCCATCTCTTCATCCGTCATCTCTAAAATGTAATAGTTCTTGAAATACATGACTAGATTTATTAAATCTCCATGTGCTAGGGACTTAAGAAAATCTATAGAAATAAAAATAAGATAGCGGTTGAAATCACTGCTACGCTCTTTATTGTAATCAATCAACTGATTATCATAGATTACGAGTAATTCATTTTTTGAGAGAATGATTTCTTTTTTATTACAGGATACCTTGAAATATCCTTTAGTACATAGAGAGAATGTTATAAATTCAGTTTTGTAATCTCTATAGATAGGATGTTCGAAGCTTGTATTCGTGGCTATACCACAAGCCTTTTCAAACCAACTTATGGGTAAGGTATTGATTATATCATTTTCCATAGTTTCTCTAAATGCTTATCAGATGAACCACTCGTAATAAACGAACAAGTTGGACAAGCAACCATGGGTTGTGTCATTTACCTTTATAAGTTGAAAAAGGAAAATGACATAAAGAAATGAAAAAAGAAATATAACAACATCATAACAACGATGTTATTAATGCGCAGCAAGCGGCAGCTGTGAAGTCCCCGCTTGCTTTTAAAAGAGATAATTAGAGAGTGGAGAAGTGTTTTTACCTTCACCCTTCACCTACTTGGCTCATCTGGCTGAGTACAAGTAAGTTAAGTGGGTGAATGTAAAAGTGCGGACTTTCACCCTACTTTCACCAACCTTCACCCTTTGGGGTGGAAGGAAGGTGAAGGTAAGGTGAAGGTGAAAGGCTACACCTTCACCGCAGTAACTATATGATTTATATGCCTTAACTCGCCAAAGGTGAAAGGTGAAGGTAAAACATAGAATGAGGATATATACAATAGGTTTGTGGCAAGCAAACATGCCCGTTGCCGTAACCAACAATGGAGTTTGCCGTAACCTAGCCGTAGGGTTTTTTGGGTGCTATCATTAATGCTAGCAATTGTTACACTTAATGTTGGCAAGTGTAATTATTAATGTTCCTAATTGTGAACATAAATGTCCATAGTTATGGACATATTGTTCCTACGCGTAGAAAAAACATTTTTGATGTACAGGCAACTGTGAAACTATCCTGTGGACATCTACCGTTTATATTTTTTGACTGAAGTTTGCGAGATTCAGAGTCAAGAGAGAAGCACCGTGCAGAGAGCGCTCTGTTATGGTGCTTCAATGTTTTATAACCACAGTAGCTCCTCTGTTTACAGAAATCCTTAGCAGGTAATAGGTCTGCTCGTTTCCAAACAATAACACTGAAAAGTGGGGGAATGTTATCAATCTTAGGAAATAATCATTACCTTTGTCGAAGCGTTAACGCAATAGTATAGTTGTAATGAGAGATTTTATCGCAGTGCTGAGGCGATTTATCGCCCCATATAAGAAATATGTGTGCTGGGCAGTGGTGCTCAACATCCTGTCGGCCGTGTTCAATATATTCTCCTTCACGTTGATTATCCCGATGTTGAACATTCTGTTCAAGACGGGTGCCAACGATGTGACTTACAACTACATGGAGTGGGGAAGCGCAGGCATTAAGGATGTGGCGGTGAACAACTTCTACTACTATACCACGCAACTCATCGAGGCTTATGGAGCTTCTACCACGCTGCTGTTCTTAGGACTTTTCCTGGCAGTGATGACGCTGCTGAAGACCCTCTGCTACTTTGGATCTACAGCTGTGATGGTGCCTCTGCGCACAGGGGTGGTACGCGATATCCGTGTGAAGCTGTATGAGAAAGTTACCCGCTTGCCATTGGCTTTCTTCTCTGAAGAACGTAAGGGTGACATCATTGCCCGCATGAGTGGCGATGTGAACGAGATAGAGACCAGCATCACTAGTTCACTGGACATGTTGGTGAAGAACCCCATCCTCATCACGTTCTATCTGGCGGCACTGATCATCACCAGTTGGCAACTTACACTCTTTACCATCTTAGTACTTCCAGGCATGGCGTGGCTTATGGGAAAGATTGGCAAGAAACTGCGCAGACAGTCGCTTTATGCTCAGAACCTCTGGAGTGACAGCATGGCACAATTGGAAGAAACCTTGGGCGGATTGCGCATTATCAAGGCGTTTATCGCAGAGGAGAAGATGGTGAATCGCTATAAGAAAATCACCGATGATGTACGCCGTGCCAACAATAAAGTGGCTGTGCGTCAGGCTTTAGCACATCCTATGAGTGAATTCTTAGGTACCTTGCTTATCGTCATCGTTTTGTGGTTTGGAGGCTACCTCATACTAGGAGATAAGTCGAGCATCGATGCCCCAACATTCATCTTCTACATGGTGATACTCTATAGTGTGATAGATCCTTTGAAGAACTTCTCAAAGGCTAGTTACAACATCCCGAAAGGTCTGGCAAGTATGGAGCGTATCGATAAGATCTTGTTGGCAGAGAACCCTATCAAGGAACCTGCACAGCCAAAGCATCTTAAGGGACTTAACGATCGCATCGTATATAAGGATGTGAGTTTCAGTTACGACGGACAGCGTGAGGTGCTGAGCCACATTGATCTGGAAATTCCACGCGGTAAGACTATCGCTCTAGTGGGACAGAGCGGATCGGGCAAATCGACCTTAGTGGACTTGCTGCCACGCTACCACGACACAGATGAGGGTGAGATCCTGATAGATGGGATAAATGTGAAGGATGTGACGCTGCACAACCTCCGTGGAATGATAGGCAACGTGAACCAAGAGGCGATACTCTTCAACGACACGTTCTTCAATAACATCGCTTTCGGTGTGGAGAATGCCACGATGGAGCAGGTGGTAGAGGCTGCCAAAATAGCTAATGCACACGACTTCATCATGGCTACGGAGCAGGGGTATGACACGAATATCGGTGATCGAGGTGGCAAACTTTCAGGTGGTCAGCGCCAACGCATCAGTATCGCCCGTGCCATCTTGAAAAATCCTCCTATCCTAATACTTGATGAGGCTACCTCTGCGCTAGATACAGAAAGTGAGCGATTGGTACAGGAGGCGTTGGAACGCCTGATGAAGACGCGTACGACTATCGCTATCGCCCATCGTCTGAGCACCATCCGCAATGCGGATGAAATCTATGTGCTGCATGAGGGTAAGATCGTAGAGCGGGGCAAGCATGAGGAACTGCTGCAGCTGAATGGCTATTACAAGCGACTGAACGACATGCAGTCGCTAGCATAAGGCTGTTCAGATTCGTAGATTGATGAAACAATTACTGCTATATATAGGATTGCTTTTCTGTGTGGCCATGCAAGGGCAAACACTGGAAACACTACCCGAAACTGAGGGAGTGCATCTAGTATTACCTTCCTGGAAAAACCTTCGTACCTTGCTACAAATGGATGAAGACAGGCAGGCTGCTCTGCTGCAAGATTATGGGTACACTGCTCTGACGCCCATGTGGGGGTATCACAGGTATAGCAACACACAGGATGAACTTCCTTCTTACATGCTGGGACAGAACATGTATCTGTGCGACACGGATGAGGTGAAATGTATCGTGTCACTGAACTTGAATAGCCTTGCTAATGCTGTAAGAACGCTCAAAGAGGAGTTGCGCCACTACTATAGTGGTGAGATGCCCGATGAAGACGGCTATCGAATAGACATATATGACGTGCATTGGCAGGGCAAGGACTATGAGGTATATATCACCAATCGCCCTAAATATTTTGATGTGACGGTGGTAAAAGGAAACTGAAAGGTTATTTCCTTCCGAAATCTGCAGGAATCTCTCCCCATTTATTCGTCTGCCACTTCATGATAGGAGTGGTGTAGGTATTCTCACGCAACCATTTTTCTGCCCGCTCTATCAGTTGGAAAAGCGGTTCTGTGCGTGCATTTCGTTCCAGTTTCGTGTTACATTTCTTTGCCTTTACCCATAGCATGGCATTGCGACTGTCGCTATAGATAGGCAAATCCCAACCTTTCTGCTTGATAAGGGCCAATCCATGAACGATAGCCAGAAACTCCCCGATATTGTTGGTTCCAAATACAGGACCGAAATGGAAGATTTGTTGATTGTTACCGACATACACTCCACGATATTCCATCATGCCAGGATTACCACTGCAAGCAGCATCCACGGCCAGACTGTTCAGCTCAACGTCTTCAGGGTAGGTGGGCAGTTCCTCTGGATCTTTTTTAGTGTGTGGACTCGTAGGCGTTTTGGCGTGTTCGTGAGTGATGTAGTAGGCTGGGTCTGAGGCATAGGCCTGCTCGGCTTCCTCCTTTGTCTTGAAGCTCTTATAGACGGATCCTTCCACGCCCTTTACCTGCGCTTGACAATCTTCCCAAGAGGTGTAGATGCCAGGTGTGGCACCACTCCAAACTACATAATATTTCTGTTTCTTTGCCATTTCGCTTGCGAAGTTACACATTTATTCCTTAACTTTGTGCCCGTTATGACAAGAATATTCCTTTTGGGTTATATGGGGGCTGGTAAGACTACCCTCGGCAGGGCATATGCCAAGGCGATGGGGCTGGACTTTATCGATTTGGATTGGTACATCGAGGGTAGATACCACAAGAGCGTGGGGCAGATTTTCGCTGAGCGTGGAGAAGACGGTTTTCGCCAGTTGGAGCAAATGATGCTGCACGAAGTGGGAGAATTTGACAATGTGGTAATCTCCGTTGGTGGAGGTACTCCTTGCTTCTTCGACAATATGGCGTATATGAACACCCAGGGACAAACGGTCTATCTGGATGTCTCCGTCGATGTGCTCTTTCGCAGACTGAAGATAGCCAAGGCAAAGCGCCCGCTCCTGAAGGATAAAACCGACGAGGAGCTGCGCGCCTTTATTATTACTGCTTTGGAGAATCGTGCCCCTTTCTATGAACAAGCCCTGTATCGCTTCGACGGCAGTAGGTTGGAAAGTCGTTGGCAGATAGCCAATTCTGTAGAGGAATTGTCAAAACTGCTCTGCCCTCCATCTCAGGATTGAATAATATCATAACTACATTTATTCCCAATCGTCACTGCGGAAGGGGAACAAAGGCAAACCACCCATATTGGCCACATTGCCCAATTGGAAATTGCGGAAGCAATAGCGCACAGCCACAGGATGAGGCACCTGTGGAGAGGTAAGGGTGATGCGATTGCCAGGACCATAAAGCGGTAGGGTGCCCTCAGCAGGATAGAACACACGGTCTTCACCTGCCAACTCAAAGCCCACCATGCCATCTGCACGATTCAGGCCACCAAAGACATTGTCGAGTATCACATAGGCCTTGTCGTCTTTGAAATCCACGCTGGAGAACGAAGGACTCTCGCAGATGAAGCCCTCCACGCCATAGGTCTTCGAGAGTGCCAGGTAAGCCAGACGCTCACCCACCTTCCGTTTCTGCGTAGGGTGGATCTGGGCGATCTCGTAAAGATAAACGGCATCGTTGGTACATACCAATCCGCTGTTTGGGATGAGGCTCAGCGCGCGGAACTGTTGTTCTTGTAGTCGCGCATTCTCGTCCTTCTGAGGCTCTGAGAAGTTGAATGGCGCTATCTGCACGAAGTAGAACGGAATATCTCCGCACCCGAACTCCTCACGCCATTGCTTCACCATCAGTGCCAGACGCTCGCTGTAGCGATTACCAGGATCACCCACGTTGGAACAACCCTGATAGAAGATGATGCCCCCCACGGTGTAGTTCAATACGGGGTGTATCGTACCATTGTACCACATCATCGGATAGTGCATGTCCGTACGATATTTCTGGCGTATTTCCACAGAGTCGATAGGCTCATCCGTATAGCGTTTCAGATTCTCCTCATTCAGCCAGCCTTCCACGCGACTGCCACCCTTGTTTGCCTCGATGATGCCCACAGGGATGTCCAAGGTACGATTGACCATGTGTGCGAAGAAATAGCCCGTGGCGCTGGTATTCTGTACCGTCTTATTGTCTACCACCTCCCAATGACAATCAGCGTCATCCTGAGGTTTTTGGCGAATTACGCTTGGGATTTTCACATGGTGAATGCCCCGATTGTTTATCGCATCTGCCACCACGTCGTTGTAGCCCTCCACAGGACACATATTATATCCTTTCACTGTCATCTCCATGTTGCTCTGCCCTGCAGCTACCCAAACCTCGCCAGAAAGAATGCCGTTGAGTGTGAGTTTCTCCCCATCATCGAAGGTAATGCTCAGTTCCTCGAAGCTTGCCTTTGGCGTACGTACGGTTGTCTTCCAGTTGCCCTGTGCATCAGCCTTTGCCGTGCTGACTGTCGAACTCCAAGACACCGTCACCTTGACAGTGGCGTTAGGGGCAGCCTTACCCCACAGGCGTGCATCCGTATTCTGTTGTAGAATCATGTGGTCACCCAAAATATGAGGCAGGGTCACCTTCGCTTGCGCCATCATAGTAGCAAGCGCCAAGCACACAAAAAATATAATTCGTTTCATAATGTTCAATGCTCAATGTTCAATTCTCAATTCTCAATTCTCAATTTTTAATTTTAATCGTAAACCTATCAATATCTGGTGCCCAGAAGTAAGGATTGCTCATGCTAACGATGTTGAAGCCAGGATTTAGGTGCACGTTCACCTTGAGGCTTTGCAAGTTGTCCCCTGTGAGATCATTGATTATTGGCAATGCCTCCCCGTTCACGCTCACCACCAGACTGCGTGTCTTGGCAGTGCGCAGGTTCTTGGCTGTGTAGTAGATGGTCATCTCATAGTCGCCACCAGCCTCGCTGTACACATCGCGCCAGATGATGTCATTCCCCTCCTGGCCTCCGATGTTCGAAACCACCATGCCGCCAGATGCCTGCTCCTCAGGCGTGAAGTTGATCATGCGTCGACGCGTACCCAGTTCGTTGTAGAATGGCAAGTAAGCCCACTCAGCTTCATAGGTATCAGCCTCCAAGCGCTGAGCACCCTCTGCCCTGACGATGAGCGCCCCATGAGGCTGCACCGTATAGTTAAAAGTACCGTTGAAATCGCCCAAATCGGCATGATGCACCAAGTCGCGCATCTTCACGTTGCCACCCAGTTCCAGCGTCTTCAGGTCGATGTTGAAGGTAAAAGGCTCCTCCGTAGGATTATAGAACGCTACGGCACGTGTCTTGCCATGCAGTTCCTCGATATCCTTCACGAACACGTAGCAGTCGCCAAAGCGCTGCGCCACGTACGCCTGCAGTCCCAGAGGGTCCTGATCCAGCGCTATCAGCTCCTTGTTCTTCATCAGTTCGAGGGAAGAAGGGCGGATATTGGTCATGTCGCACCCTATCAGCAGCGGCGAACTCATGATGCACCAGATGCCGAAGTGCACCTCCTCCTCCGAAGGCGTGAGGCTGCGCCCTATCTCCAGCATATCCATGTCGTTGTAGTGTCCGTTGCCCGCAAAGGCAGAGAGGTAGAGACTCTCTCCGATGATGCGCTTCACGCTGCCCCAATCGTCCTGAATATCGCCGCTCATGCGCCAAGAGCGTGCCACCTTCTCTGCCCAGATGCCAGGATACGCCCAGCGACAGATGTTGATAGACACATCGTCGCGCCCCGTGCGATGAATGGCATTCACGATGTTGGTATATTGCGTTTCCTCATCCAAGCCCAGCTCGTTGCCACCGCAGAAGTCTATCTTGATGAAGTCGAATCCCCACTCCTTGAGATAGAGATCCAGGTCTATCTGCTCATGCCCATAGAGGCCCGACCCTATGCCACGCTCATCGTTATCGCCCATGGAGCCGCAGGTATTCGTACCTGCATCCGAGTAGATACCCGCCTTCAAGCCTAGAGAATGGATATGATCTGCCACAGGCTTCATGCCATTGGGGAAGCGATCAGGATGCGTGTGCATCAACCCAGTCTCGTCACGCCACCCGAAGAAGCCGTCGTCCGTATTGATGTAGAGGTAGCCAGCGTCTTTCAGGCCTGTGCTCACCATGGCATCTGCCTGACTCTTGATCAGCGCTTCGCTGATGTTCACGTGGTAAGTGTTCCAGCTGCTCCATCCCATCAGTGGAGGCAGGAAGTGCGCTGCTTCGCTGCTGCTCTGAGGTTCCTCCGTGCTAGCGTTGCCTTGGCAGGCAGTCAGCATGCAGGCAGATACAGCCCAGATAAAAAGTAACTTTTTCATAACAGTATTGATTTAAGGTTCTTGTTTCATTTTATCAGCTTGGCCTCATGGAGTACAGCCAGCACGTTCATGGCCGACTGTCTGGTGCGTTTATCCCCAACGGCATGATACTTCTCCAGCAGTGCCTTCTGGTTTCCCAGAAGTTCAGGCATCAGTAGGTCGCCTATCTGTGTCACCTTGGTCTTGCCATTGCTGCCAGCCTCACTGTCCACCAGGTAGCACACCTGATTGGCCAGTTGTACCTCCGTCAGTCCTGCTGAAGCGATAGCGCCCACCACGAGGGGCGTAAACGATGTCAGACCAGTCACTACGCCAGTCTCTATAAGCGTGCTAGTGCCCACCTTGCGATTCACTACGCAGAGCTTATCTTTGCCTAAGCGGAAAGCCAGAGCATAGCCAGCGCCAAAGCGCACCCCCTGATGGCGGAACGTGCGACAGTTCACGTAGAGCACATGGTCTATCTCCACAGCGAAGGCCTTCTTGTTGAGCAACTTCTTCAGCGCCTCGTCTTCAGCCTCCATCTGGTAGTCGCTACTCTGCACTATGCGCTTCATGGCCTCGTTCTTCTTCGCCACAGACACATGCTCCGCCGTTTTCCATTGGCCTTTTACAAACTCCGTGTAGTTCATGCAGTATCTCACCTGCCCATTCATCGTCGTCACCAAGCCGCCTAAAAGCAGCAGGGCGAACGTCAGCCAGATTTTACTAATGGTGTTTCTCATATTTCTTATCAAAACTTGTCTATATAACTGCAAATGTCGGTAAAAACGAAGAAAAAAACAAAAATTTCAAATTTAATACGTATCTTTGCTCCTCAATTACCTCTTTTATTAATTACATGAGTTAGTAAGGAAATGAGAAAATGGCGTATTGAAGATTCTGAAGAGCTCTACAACATCGGTGGTTGGGGCGCTTCGTACTTTGGTATCAATGACAAAGGTCATGCAGTGGTTACTCCTCGAAAGGATGGAGCAGAAGTGGACTTGAAAGAACTGGTGGACGAGTTGCAGCTTCGTGATGTTTCTGCCCCGATGCTTATAAGATTTCCTGACATTCTAGACAGTCGTATTGAGAAAATCTCATCTTGTTTCCGCAAGGCTGCCGAGGAATATGAGTACAAGGCGCAGAATTTCATTATCTATCCCATTAAAGTGAATCAGATGCGTCCCGTGGTGGAGGAAATCATCAGTCATGGTAAAAAATACAACCTTGGATTGGAGGCTGGTTCTAAGCCTGAGTTACATGCGGTAATAGCCACCAATATGGATTCTGATTCTCTCATCATCTGTAATGGTTATAAGGACGAAAGTTATATAGAACTGGCATTGCTTGCTCAGAAGATGGGTAAGCGCATCTTTCTAGTGGTAGAGAAACTGAATGAACTGAAGCTTATTGCGAAGTTGGCTCGTCGACTGAATGTGGAACCTAATTTGGGTATACGCATTAAATTGGCTTCCTCAGGTAGTGGTAAGTGGGAAGAGAGCGGAGGTGACGGCAGTAAGTTTGGTCTTACCAGCAGTGAGCTTTTAGAAGCACTCGATTTCCTTGAGGAGAAGAAAATGCACGACTGCCTGAAGCTCATTCACTTCCACATCGGCAGTCAGGTAACTAAGATTCGTCACATCAAGACTGCCTTGCGTGAGGCTTCACAGTTCTATGTGCAACTGCATGCATTGGGTTACAATGTGGAGTTTGTAGATATTGGTGGCGGACTGGGTGTGGATTACGACGGCACGCGTTCTTCATCGAGTGAGGGAAGTGTGAACTATTCTATCCAGGAATATGTGAATGATGCCATCTCTACAATGGTTGATGCCAGTGATAAGAACGAAATACCTCATCCTAATATCATTACTGAAAGCGGTCGTGCTTTGGCTGCACATCACTCTGTGCTTATCTTTGAGGTTCTGGAAACTGCCACCCTCCCTGCTTGGGACGACGATGAAGTTATCGGCGAGGATGAGCATGAACTGCTGCAGGAACTTTATGAGATTTGGGATAATTTAGGCCAAGGCAGATTGTTGGAAGCTTGGCATGATGCAGAACAGATTCGCTACGAGTCACTCGACCTTTTCAGTCATGGCTTGGTGGATTTGGAAACACGTGCTAAGATTGAGCGTCTGTATTGGAGTATCATGCGTGAGGTGAACCAGATAGCCCATAGTTTGAAACATGCTCCTGATGAGTTGCGCGGACTACCGAAATTACTAGCTGATAAGTATTTCTGCAACTTCTCTTTATTCCAGTCGCTTCCTGACTCATGGGCTATCGATCAGATTTTCCCGATTATGCCTATTCAGCGCTTGGATGAGAAACCTGATCGTACGGCTACTATTCAGGATATGACTTGCGATTCTGATGGTAAGATTGCTAACTTCGTAAGCAACAGTCATGTGACGCACAACCTTCCAGTGCATTCGTTGAAGGGTAAGGATTCTTATTATATAGGTGTCTTTTTGGTAGGTGCTTATCAAGAAATCTTAGGCGATTTGCATAATCTCTTTGGTGATACCAATGCAGTACATGTGTCAGTGGATGGAAAGGGATACAGCATAGACCAAGTAATCGATGGTGAGACCGTTGCAGAAGCATTGGATTATGCCCAGTTCAGTGCCAAGAAGTTGGTACGCACATTGGAAACCTGGGTTTCACATTCTGTGAAGGAAGGTCGCATTACCCTCGAAGAAGGCAAGGAATTTTTGTCTAACTATCGTTCAGGTCTTTACGGATACACCTACCTTGAATAATATTGAACATTGAACATTGAACATTAAGGCTTCGCCAATGAATAAAATGTAATTATGGAAAAGGAAAGAGAAGAAAATATGGATATTGCACAGCATAATGCTCAAGGCTCAATGTTTAATGTTCAATGCAAACAACCTTTGGTTGTCATCAAGGTTGGTGGCAAGATCGTAGAAGAAGACACCACGTTGCAGCGACTGCTCGACAGCTTTGCTGCCATTCCTGGTTACAAAGTACTTGTCCATGGAGGTGGGCGTTCTGCTACGAAGATGGCGTCACAATTGGGTATTGAGACGAAGATGGTCAATGGCCGTCGTATTACCGATGCTGAAATGCTGAAAGTGGTGACGATGGTTTATGGTGGGTTGGTCAATAAGAACATCGTGGCAGGATTGCAGGCACGTGGCATTAATGCTCTTGGACTTACTGGCGCCGACCTTAATGTGCTGCTTTCTGACAAGCGACCTGTAAAAGAGGTGGATTATGGTTTTGTGGGCGATGTGAAGCAAGCTAATGTGGAACACCTGGCTTCCTTAATCCATCAAGGAGTTGTGCCTGTTATGGCTCCGTTGACACACGATGGAAAAGGAAACCTCTTGAACACTAATGCAGATACTATCGCTGGGGAAACAGCTAAAGCTTTGGCACAAGTTTTTGATGTTACCTTGGTTTATTGTTTTGAGAAACCAGGCGTACTTCGTGATGAAAATGACGATGCAAGCGTAATCCCTTCGATCAATCGTGAAGAATTCCGTGAGTTGGTGGCTACAGGCATTATCAACAGCGGTATGATACCGAAACTTGAGAACGCCTTTGGCGCACTCGATGCAGGAGTAAGTAAGGTGTACATCACCTCCTCTACTGCCATCGACGGCCAAGGCGGTACACTTATGATACCTTAAATTTTTTTTCTAGTTAGGCTGTAACTTTTTTGCAGTTAATCCGTCTTGTTTATAGAGAGATGCAAGAAATCAACTTTCATGATGATGTTCTCCCACTGAAAGACAAACTTTTTAGAGTAGCTTTCAGGATTATCCTACATAGGGAAGAGGCTGAGGACATTGTGCAAGAAACGTTGATTAGGGCATGGAACAAAAGGCAGGAGCTATCTGATGTGAAGTCGTTAGAGGCTTTTTGTGTTACTATTGCCAAGCATTTGGCATTGGATGCACGCGAGAAGAAAGATGCACAACATGAGGAACTCACTGCCGAGCATGACCAAGCCACTGCATCTACTCCCTATGACCAGTTGGTGGAAAGCGAGCGTATGGAACTGCTTAGGAAGTTTCTAAGCCAGTTGCCCGAAACACAACGTGATGTTTTTCACCTTCGTGATGTAGAAGGGAAAAGTTACCAGGAAATTGCCGAGGCACTGCAGCTGAGTGAAGAGCAGGTGAAAGTCTATCTCTTCCGAGCAAGGCAGAAGATCAGGCAGCAGTTTATTAAAACAGATGGCTATGGACTCTAGACACATTGAAGAATTGTTGGAACGCTATTGGGCGTGTGAGACCACCCTAGAAGAGGAGGCTATGCTTCGTCGCTTCTTCTGTGAAGAGGATGTGCCATCATCATTATTGCCTTATCGCGACTTGTTTGTTTATCAGCAGAAACAGTCGGAAGCTCATCTGAGTGCAGATTTTGATGCCCGCATCTTGGAAAAGATAGAACAGGCGCCAGTAGTAAAAGCACGTAGAATAACGTTGTTTACACGCTTGATGCCGATGTTAAAAGCTGCTGCTGCTATTGCATTGCTGTTGCTATTAGGTAATCTCTTGGAACATTCCTTCTCTGTTGGTCAACAGGATATTATTCCTTCCGACACGATTGGCAATCAGATTTCTGCACCTTCCGTAGCTCTTTCTGAAGAGAATGTGAAAGTGGAAAAGTTGGCGACAGATAGTCTGGATGTTGTGAAAGTGCTGGACAAGGAGGAGTTAAACAATAACTAGATATTTTTTCATTTGCTTTAAACATAATGTATAGTTAGTGTATCATAAGTTGACTATTGATAATGAAGCTGTGAAGTTTCTGATTCTCTCAAAATCTCATAAACGCTAACTAAATAAAAAGGACCTTGCGTGAGCAAAGTCCTTTTATTTTTGAAATACAACTTCATAACCACCTCAATCGCAAGTATCATGAGATCAGCAAGAAGACCATCTGACTCTTCGTGTGCTGTTTTGGATCTTGAGAAGGAGCGACTGAAGACGGAATGATCAGTTCTGCTGTAACGCTGGCAGGATATTGTCCCAAATGAGATTGATCTCGCCTTGCATGTTGCCGATATTGGCAGTGACGGCAATCACAGCATCTTGGTCAGGAAGCACTAGGATGTACTGACCATTGGCACCATCTGCGCGGAAGGCGTTGTGACGACAGCGCCACATTTGGTAACCATAGCCCTGCACCCAATCGCTGTTTTCCTTGGTCAGTCCTGCCTTCTCCACCATATCGGGCTTCATGCCTGCGGGTTGGCAAGGTACTTGGGCAGAAGAGGCTTCCTTAATCCACTCCTCTGGTACCAGTTGGCGACCGTTCCACTTGCCGCCTTGGAGCAGCAATTGCCCCATCTTAGCCAAGTCTTCGGTCTTCAGATAGAGTCCCCATCCGCCTGTGTTGATGCCCTGCGGACTCTCATCCCAACGGGGTTTCTCGATACCTAGGGGTTGGAAGAGGCGTGGGTAGAGGTAATCTGCCACTTTTTCGCCTGTGACTATCTGCACGATGGCAGAGAGCATATAGGTGCCAAGGCTGTTGTAACAGTAGAAGGTGCCAGGCTTGTGTTCCACGGGATAGGCGAGGAAAGCTTTTGCCCAATCGTTACCCTCCACATTGCGAATGCTTCCTGTAGGATCCGTGTCATGTCCGCAATTCATGGTCAGCAGATCGCGCACGGTAATGGCTTTTAGATTATCACTAACCACCTCTGGCAACTTGTCAGGGAAGAAAGAAATCAGTTTATCGGTGAGTTTGAGTTTTCCCTCGCTGATAGCCAGGCCTACGGCTGTGGAGGTGAATGTCTTACTGACGGAATGCAGCACATGAGGCACGTTTTCTTGGCCTTCGCTGCGCCAGGTTGAAAAAAGCACCTTGCCATGTTGCACCACCATGATGCTGTGCAAGTCTTGCTTCTCTTTGTCAACTGCCTTGAGATACTTCTTCATGGCTTTCTTCACTACTTTCGGAGCATCTGCACGGGGCAATGACTGTGCCCAGGCTCCGCTGCCCATCATTGCTGTCAGGATGAGTAGGCAACAAATGATAAATCTTCTCATAAAAACAGGTATATAATGTTTATTCTCGCATACTTATTTCTTCGTCATTCCTCTCGAAGCTGAAGGTGCCCCCATCGTTTGGAAGTTCAAAAACCACCACTTGTTCAGTGGCCTTATTTACGATAAGCAAAGATGTTTCTTCTGCAAAACGTTTCACTTCAATTCGCTGAGGCTCTTGAGTGATTGTTCCATCGAACACAATACTATCGTTCATATAAACCGTAAAGTCGTGTCCAGCAAAACCTTGTACTAAGCCGATGTTATAGACTTCATTGTAGTAATGATGGTCGCTTTTCTGTGCTTGCATACGCAAACTGAGGTAGATAAAAAGCACCACTACGAAGATAACGCCAATAAACACAATGCTGTTTCCTATCATGAATTGGCGGTTGGTTTGTAGATGTTTCAGTCTCATATTTCTGTATTTTACCCTGTAAAGGTAGTGTTTTTTTCTTATTCTTTTTGTTTTTATATAGAAAAACGCTATCTTTGCAGCGGAAAGTTGAAGTTGAGGAGGGGCTGAGAGCTCCTCTTTTTTATTTATAAGCTTAAAATCGAATGATAGTAAAAGAACAAATCGAGCAGGTGGTGAATGAGTGGCTGGAGGGTAAGGAGTATTTCCTGGTTGATCTCCAGATTGGTTCCGACAACAAGATTACAGTTGAAATTGACCAGAAGGAAGGTGTGTGGATTGAAGACTGTGTGGCTTTGAGCCAATACATTGAATCTAAGCTTAACGGGGAAATTGACAACTATGATTTGGAAGTTGGCTCTGCTGGTATTGGACAGCCTCTGAAAGTGGCACAACAGTTTCAGAACTGTTTAGGACAAGAGGTGGAAGTTAAGATGCGCGACGGACAGAAGCTTACGGGCGTACTTAAAGAAGTTGATGGCGACAATATCACATTGACCATGCAGGTGAAGGTCAAGGAGGAAGGCATGAAGCGCCCTAAGACAGTTGAGCAAGATGCTACACTAAACAAAGCTGAAACTGATTACGTGAAACAAATAATTAAATTCAAATAGCAGAAATGGCAAAGAAACAGGAAACAGAGTCATTGATGGATATTTTCAAAACTTTCCGTCAAGACAAAGACAATCTGGACACCGCGACGCTGGTGAATGTGCTTGAAGAGAGTTTCCGCAGTGTGATTGCGAAAATCTTCGGCAGTGATGAGAACTATGATGTGATTGTGAACCCTGACAAGGGTGACTTGGAGATTCGCCGCAACCGTGAGGTTGTGCCCGATGATGAGGTGGCAGATACTAATACTCAGGTTAGTCTGAGTGAAGCCAGTAAGGTGGTACCTGATATTGAGGTAGGTGAGGAGTTCACAGATTTAGTGGATTTCAGTAAGTTTGGCCGTCGTGCCATTCTGACTTTGCGCCAGACGTTGGCAGCAAAGATCCTGGAGTTGCAGAAAGATTCACTCTATGCGAAATACATAGATCGCGTAGGTCAATTGGTAAGTGCTGAGGTTTATCAGATTTGGAAGAAAGAAATCTTGTTGGTCGATGATGAGAACAACGACCTCCTGCTCCCAAAGCAGGAACAGATTCCTACCGATTTCTACCGCAAGGGTGAAACTGTACGTGCCGTGGTGGAGCGTGTGGACAATCAGAACAACAATCCAAAGATTATCCTTAGTCGTACCAGTCCGTTATTCTTGCAGCGTCTTTTTGAGTTGGAAGTACCAGAGATTAACGATGGATTGATTACTATCAAGCGCATTGCCCGCATTCCTGGTGAACGTGCCAAGATTGCTGTAGAGAGTTATGACGATCGTATCGACCCAGTAGGCGCATGCGTAGGTGTGAAGGGTAGCCGTATTCATGGCATCGTACGTGAGTTGAGAAATGAAAATATTGACGTGATAAATTACACTAGCAATACGCAACTTTTCATTCAGCGTGCCCTTAGTCCTGCCACAGTGAGCAGCATTAAGCTCAACGATGAAGAGAAGCGTGCCGATGTATATCTGAAACCTGAAGAGGTATCACTTGCCATCGGTAAGGGTGGTCTGAACATCAAGTTGGCTAGTATGCTCACGGGCTATACCATCGACGTTTATCGTGAGATTCAAGGTACCCCAGAGGAGGAAGACATCATGCTCGATGAATTCCGTGATGAGATTGACGGCTGGATTATCGATGCATTCCAGGAGATGGGCATCGAGACTGCAAAGTCTGCCTTGAACGCTCCGCGTGATATGATAATTGAGAAAACAGACCTTGAAGAAGAAACGGTGGATGAGGTACTGAACATCCTGCGCCGTGAGTTTGAGGAAGAGTAAAAAAGAAAGGATTGTAGATGGCTATAAGACTGAATAAAGTTACAAGAGATTTAAACGTGTCGATCTCTACTGCCGTAGAGTTCTTGCAGAAGAAGGGGTTCACCGTGGAGGAGAATCCCAACACCAAGATTACGGAGGAACAGTTCGACTTGCTGAAGCAGGAGTTCAAGAGCGACAAGGATCTGAAGCTGCAGAGTGAACGTTTAGGTAAACGTATGATGCAGCAAGAGCAGAAGCCAAAACCCGTCGATAAGCCTGCTCCTGCAAAACCTGTTGTGGTAGAAACACCAAAGGTGGAAGAGAAGAAAGTTGCAGAGATCAAGACGGAAGTACCTGAAGATTCCAAGCCTCGTTTCAAGCAAGTAGGACACATCGATCTGGATAAGCTTAACCAACGCACAGCTCCAGAAAAGTCGGCTGTAAAGGAAAAACCAGCTAAGACCGAGAAACCTGAAGCAGTACCAGAGAAGAAGGAAGAAGTTCCAGCTGAACCTGTTCAGGAGGAGAAGCCTGTAGAGGTTGCCCCTGCACCTAAGGTAGAGACACCAAAACCAGAAATCCCTCAGCCTAAGGTTGAGCCTGTTGAGGAAGAAGAGCCTGTGGAAGAGGCTCCTGAGGTTGAGGATGTTTTCCGATTGAAAGGTGAGGAAATCGTTTCCAAGATCAATGTCATTGGCCAGATTGACTTGGCGGCATTGAATCAGCAAACCCGTCCAAAGAAGAAGTCTAAGGAGGAGCGCAAAAAAGAACGTGCTGAGAAGGAGAAACTGCGTCAGGATCAGCGTAAGCAAATGAAGGAATCCATCTTGAAGGAAATCCGTCATGATGATAATAAACGTGGCAAGGACAGCAAGGAAGATCGCGAGGGTCAGAATGCAGAAAGCCAAGGCAAGAAGAAACGCAATCGTATAGGTGGCGGTAAGGTCGATATCAATAATGTTCAGAGCTATCAAGGGGGAGGCAAGAATGGCCGTAAGGATGAAAAGGGCCAGGCCGCACAGCAAAATGGTGGCAAGAAACAGAAAGACCGTTTTAAAGGTAAGGTAACCTCTCATCAGGATGTGAATGAGGAAGATGTGGCTCGTCAGGTAAAAGAGACACTGGCACGTCTAACCACCAAAAGCAAGAGCAAGGGTGCCAAGTACCGCAAAGAGAAACGTGAACTGGCCGAAAGCCGCATGCAGGAACTGGAGAACCAGGAGTTGGCAGAAAGCAAAATTCTGAAACTTACTGAGTTCGTGACTGCCAATGAGCTTGCCAACATGATGAATGTGTCTGTGACACAGGTCATCGGTACTTGCATGAGTGTGGGTATTATGGTTAGTATTAACCAGCGTTTGGATGCTGAGACCATCAACTTGGTGGCAGAAGAGTTCGGCTTCAAGACGGAGTATGTCAGTGCAGAGGTTTCCCAGGCCATCGTGGAAGAGGCCGACAAGGAGGAAGACCTGCAGCCACGTGCTCCTATCGTTACGGTGATGGGTCATGTGGACCATGGTAAGACCAGCCTTCTGGACTATATCCGCAAGAGTAACGTGATCGCTGGTGAGGCTGGTGGTATCACCCAGCACATCGGTGCCTACAATGTGAAGTTGGACGACGGCCGTCGCATCACCTTCCTCGATACCCCTGGACACGAGGCGTTCACAGCCATGCGTGCTCGTGGTGCCAAAGTGACGGATATTGCCATCATCATCGTGGCTGCTGATGATAATGTGATGCCTCAGACGCGTGAGGCTATCAACCATGCACAAGCTGCTGGTGTACCTATTGTATTCGCTATTAACAAGATTGATAAACCAGGTGCAAATCCAGATAAGATCAAGGAAGAACTCGCTGCCATGAACATGATGGTAGAAGAGTGGGGTGGTAAGTATCAGAGTCAGGACATCAGTGCCAAGAAGGGTATTGGTGTGAAGGAACTGATGGAGAAGGTGCTTTTGGAAGCAGAGATGCTCGACCTGAAGGCCAATCCAAACCGACGCGCTACGGGTTCTATCATTGAATCTTCTCTCGACCGTGGTCGTGGCTACCTGGCTACCGTACTTGTTAGCAATGGTACCTTGAAGCAGGGCGATATCGTATTGGCAGGTTCTTGTTTCGGACGTGTGAAGGCGATGTTCAACGAGCGCAACCAGAAACTCAAGGAAGCAGGACCAGCAGAGCCAGCTTTGATACTGGGTTTGAATGGTGCTCCTGCTGCAGGTGATACCTTCCATGTCTTCGAGACAGAACAGGAAGCACGCGAGATTGCCAACAAGCGTGAGCAGTTGCAGCGTGAGCAGGGCCTGCGCACTACCAAGATGCTTACCCTCGATGAAGTGGGACGCCGCTTGGCTTTAGGCGACTTCCATGAGTTGAATATTATCGTCAAGGGTGATGTGGACGGTTCTGTAGAAGCATTGAGCGATTCACTCATCAAGCTTTCTACTGATAAGATTCAGGTGAATGTCATCCATAAGGGTGTGGGACAGATTTCCGAGTCCGATGTGACCTTGGCTGCTGCCAGCGATGCCATTATTGTGGGCTTCCAGGTTCGTCCTTCTACTGCTGCAGCCAAGCTTGCTGAGCAAGAAGGTGTGGACATCCGCAAGTACTCTATCATCTATGACGCCATCGAAGAGGTGAAGTCGGCTATGGAGGGTATGTTGGCACCAACGCTGAAGGAGCAGGTGACCTCTACCATCGAAGTGCGTGAAGTATTCAACATCAGTAAGGTTGGTATGGTAGCTGGTGCGATGGTTAAGACAGGTAAGGTAAAGCGTTCCGATCGTGCACGTTTGATTCGCGATGGTATCGTGATCTTCACTGGCAACATCAATGCCTTGAAGCGTTTTAAAGACGATGTCAAGGAAGTCGGTACCAATTTCGAATGCGGTATCAGTTTGGTGGCTTGCAACGACATCAAACCAGGTGATATCATAGAGACATACGAAGAGATTGAAGTAAAGCAAACATTATAACATTGATATGAGTACATTAGACATTATCATTATCGTTGTGTTTTTACTTGGAGCCGTACTTGGCCTCATGAAAGGCTTTGTGAAACAATTGGCATCGTTGGTAGGCCTCATCGTAGGTTTGCTGGCAGCCAAGATGCTCTATATGCCTTTGGCAGAGAAGATTTCTGGAACACTCACAGATAGTATGACCTTTGCTCAGATCATTGCTTTCATTGCTATCTGGGTGGCTGTACCTTTGGCTTGTGCCATTGTGGCATCCATCCTCACCAAGGCCATGGAAGTGGTGAAGTTGGGCTGGCTTAATCGTTGGCTTGGTGCAGGTCTGGGAGCTTTGAAGTACCTCCTCATTGCCAGTTTGTTTATCGGAGTGTTGGAGTATATCGATGCTGATAACCGCATCCTTAGTCGCGAATCCAAGGAAGACAGTGCGCTTTACTATCCGCTGAAGGACTTTGCAGGCATCTTCTTGCCTGTGGCTAAGGAGCTGACGCACGAAATCATCAACGCTTAAGTTTGAGCATTAACATTCGGTGTCATGGCAGAGGAAAGTAAGTTGCAGGGGATGAGACAAGAGACCGACAATGAGTATGTGCGTCGGATAGCGGAGGAGAAGTACAAGTATGGCTTCACCACTGATGTCGCCACAGAAATCATCGATCGTGGTCTGAACGAGGATGTGGTGCGTCTGATTTCTTCCAAGAAAGAAGAACCACAGTGGTTGCTCGACTTCCGTCTGCATGCTTTCCACCTTTGGCAGCAAATGGAGATGCCTACGTGGGCACATCTGCGCATCCCTGAGATAGACTATCAGGCCATCTCTTACTATGCCGACCCTACCAAGAAGAAGCAGGGTGGACCAAAGGAATTGGATCCTGAACTCATCAAGACGTTCGACAAGCTCGGCATTCCGCTCGAGGAGCGCATGATGCTGGGAGGTATGGCAGTAGATGCGGTAATGGACTCCGTGTCCGTTAAGACCACTTTCAAGGAAACGCTCATGGAGAAGGGCATTATCTTCTGTTCCATCAGCGAGGCTGTGCGTGAGCATCCCGACTTGGTACGCCAGTACTTAGGTACGGTAGTGCCGCCTACGGACAACTACTTTGCTGCCTTGAACTCCGCTGTGTTCTCCGACGGTTCTTTCGTCTATATCCCTCGTGGGGTGCGTTGCCCCATGGAGCTGTCCACCTACTTCCGCATCAATGCCCGCATGACAGGACAGTTTGAACGTACCCTTATCGTGGCCGATGATGAGGCTTATGTCTCCTACCTCGAAGGTTGCACGGCCCCCATGCGTGACGAGAACCAGCTCCATGCTGCTATTGTGGAGATTGTGGTCAATGAACGTGCGGAGGTGAAGTACAGCACCGTGCAGAACTGGTATCCTGGCGATGCAGAGGGCAAGGGTGGTGTGTA
>JAEEGK010007133.1_pt1 | contig 26671 bp, 22 predicted proteins | sample 8958771 | NCBI WGS metagenome assembly JAEEGK01 (sample SAMN16246547, study PRJNA631951) | gut metagenome | biome: gut microbiome; feature: rumen; material: SC-attached | host: Bos | place: Iran: Karaj | collected 2018-10 | reverse complement strand
ATGCAACTACTTGATTTTGAGCAGCCAATACAAGAACTCGAAGAGCAGCTCGTAAAGGCAGAAGAGATACAGAAGGCAGGGAGCGTTGACGTGGAGCAGACCATCAACGACCTCAAGGCCAAGATTAATTGAAGTACACATGAAACGAATCTTATTGACAATTATTCTTTTGGCGGCGGTCGTAATTGGTGCGTCGGCGCAGAGATACGGCTCGTCCAAGAAAAAACACAATACCAACACAATTAGCATTGGCGTGGGCTGTGGTCCGAGGTGCGATTATATAAAGATTACCGAATTCTCTCCCGAATTTGTGGACAATGAACCTTTGGTAAAAGGTCACTTTGCTACGTCGGTGTTTGTAGGTTGGGATTTTTTGGATGGACGTCTGGGCATCCGTCCTCAGATGTCGTTGCTTAAACGCGGCGCATCCGAAGTCTTTTGGAAGGGAAAGTTTGACCCTTTCGGATACGAAGTCGAGGCCTCTTATCTCGATGTGCGCATGCCTATTGTCTTCAACATTAAGTCAAGATACGGTCGCAGTCGTGTAGTTCCATACGTGTATGCTGCACCTATTTGGGGCATGGTGTACGACGGTTATATTATGATCGACGACTATGCATTTAGTGATATAATCGATGACGTAAAAGTGCCGGTTTCTGACGCCAACATCGCCAAGCATTATTTGGGCGTGGGTGCTGGCGCGGGCATCAAGTTCCTGATCAATATAGGCAGGAAGGATTTTTTCTTCGGCTTGGAAGCGATGTATGATTACGGCATTAGCGATACGTACAGCAAGACCGAGAAGGACGGCAAGTCCAACGATATTGGAAATGTGGTGGATTACAACCATTACAAACTCAAAGGCAAGCGCAAGCTCAGCGGCATTGAAGCGCAGGTGTATTTTGGTGTGCCGTTTGATAGTTTTTCGTTCCATCGCAAGGAGAAGCCGCAGACCACCCGCAGCGTAAGGAATCTATAATTGTAATCAACTATAAAAAGAATATTTCCATGAAAACACGAATAATGTTTTTTGCTGCAATCTTGATGTTGATGGGCAGCACAGTGTTGTCGTGCCTCGATGAGGGCGAATCAACAATTATATTGGAAGAACAAGCAAAAAAAATCATCGACGAACCCAAACCGAACCCAGATCCCGACCCAGAGCCTGAACCAGAACCAGAACCCGAACCGGAGCCAGAGCCCGAACCAGAACCTGAACCAGAGCCAGAGCCAGAGCCAGAGCCCGAACCAGAGCCTGAACCAGAGCCAGAGCCCGAACCAGAACCCGAACCTGAGCCTGAGCCTGAGCCAGAACCCGAACCTGACCCGAATGGCATTGACTACACTGTAATCAACGGCGGCGGATATTTTGAAATCTCCAATGCCCCAATCCACGGCGGCAGTGTTCCGTCGGGCGATTGCGATTCGTTTAATGAGGTCAGGATGAATACTTCGGTGTTGGCAGGCGGCACTAATGTTGTCAAAGTGATTGCGGATAGAAAATATGATGTGTTTTACGTCGGCATAGAAGGCGTGGACGGCTATTATGCGGTGACGCCTGGTTATGTGGATGATTATGGCGACTTGTTCGTTTATTCAATCGAATTGCAATACACAATGGATTTCGACCGCGACATTACCGTAAACATTTCGGCGCGTAGTGGCAGCTGCGTAACAGGTGTCTTTTCGCAGTATATTAGGTTCGTGAAAAGTCAGTTGGGAGCGTTGAGCATTGTCCTCACTTTCGACAACGAGAAAGACATCGACCTGCATGTAATCACCCCGTCGGGCAGACATATTTTTTATGGTGAGTATTATGATGAATTTACTGATTACGACGCCTTCTTTGGTCTCGACCACGATTCCAATGCAGGTTGCGTGATTGACGGACTCAAAAACGAGAATGTTGTTATATCACAGGAATTTATCGAGCCTGGCGACTACAAGGTTTACGTCAATCTGTATAGCAATTGCGATGTGACGTCAGCAACCAAGTGGTATTGCACGGTGCGTTATAATGGTGAGCTTGTGAACAACCAACTTGGCGACAATCCCGCCACTGGTGTGTATCCTGTTGATGCGCAGGAACACTTTGACATATATGATGAACTCAACAACCTCGTAATGACATTCCGCGTGCCAACAAGCAAGGCTTTCAATAGCAGGGTGCATCTGCCTGAGCCTCCTGATGTTCCGCTCCCAAAACAATGCAAGGAGAGAACTAAAATATACCCGCGCATCAAATAATTCGCGCAATAGTGTTAGCAATCTCAATGTTTTTTATTAACTTTGCGGCATCAATGTAAAACATTACACAGATATGCAACTACTTGAATTTGAACAACCAATACAGGAACTCGAGGATCAACTCGTAAAGGCGGAGGAGATTCAGAAGGCGGGGAGCGTTGACGTAGAACAGACCATCAACGACCTCAAAGCCAAGATTATAAGCACTCGCAAAGAGATTTACGACAACCTTACGCCATGGCAGCGCGTCCAGGTGTCGAGGCATCCCGAGCGTCCCTATACATTGGGCTACATACGAAATATTTGCGACGATTTCATCGAGCTTCACGGCGACCGCAACATCAAGGACGACACCGCGATGGTAGGCGGCTGGGGCATGATTGGTGGTCAGTCGGTGATGTTTGTCGGTCAGCAGAAGGGCGAAAATACCAAGCTCCGCCAATACCGCAATTTTGGCATGGCTAATCCCGAAGGCTACCGCAAGGCTCTCAGGCTGATGCGCATGGCTGAAAAATTCCAAAAGCCTGTAGTTACCTTCATCGACACTCCCGGCGCATATCCGGGCAGCGAGGCGGAGGAGCGTGGTCAGGCAGAGGCAATTGCCCGCAATATCTACGAAATGTTCCGCATCAAGACCCCCATCATCTGCATTGTGATAGGTGAGGGCGCGTCGGGCGGTGCTATTGGCATAGGCGTTGGCGACAGGGTTTATATGCTGGAAAATACTTGGTATTCTGTAATTGCGCCCGAGAGCTGTTCAAGCATCCTGTGGCGCAGCTGGGACTTCAAGCGCGAAGCCGCCGCAGCACTCAAGCTCACCGCTAAGGATATGTACGCCAATAAGCTCATTGACGGCATCATCCCCGAACCCATTGGCGGAGCGCATACCAATCCGGCTGAGATGTACCAGATTGTCAAGAAGACAATCCTCGACAATATCGCCGAATTGCAGCAGATTCCAATTGATACGCTTCTCAACAAGCGCATCGAAAAATTCTGCCAGATGGGCGTCTTCAACGAGCAGTAAGCCAAGCAGCCCTTAATGTCTCATTTTTTTCTATCATTGACACTTAACAATGCCAACAACTTCGTCATATCCTGCCAATAACAAGGACACCAAGCGCAACCGGGACGCCAAGCTCGTGGGACACGTCAACGACGCCTACGGGCGCATCCCCCCTCACGACATTGAGCTTGAGGAGGTGGTGCTTGGTGCGATGATGCTCGAGCAGGGCGCAGAAATCGACGTGCTCAACATCTTGAGCAAGGATAGTTTTTACAAGGAGGCCAATTCCAAGATTTTTGAGGCGATACTTCAGCTTTCCACGGCGCAGCAGCCCATCGACATATATACCGTTGTTGAGCAGCTCTCCAAAAACGGAACTCTCGAAGACGTGGGTGGTGCGTATTATGTGGCGTCGCTCACCGAAAAAGTTGGTTCTGCCGCCCACCTCGAATTTCATGCGCGAATCCTGCAACAGAAATACATACAGCGTCAGCTCATCAAAATCTCCACCGAGATAGAAGACCGTGCATACGACAAGACGAGCGACGTGAACGACCTGTTGCAATTCTCCGAAAAGTCTATCTTCGACCTCGCCAACGGCAACATCAAGACGCAGACTAAGGATATGAACACTGTACTCAAGGAGGCTATTGCTCATATCGAGGAGGCTGCCAAGCGTACCGACGGTCTGTCGGGCGTGCCGTCGGGATTCACATCGCTCGACCGCATTACGCAGGGCTGGCAAAATAGCGACATGGTGGTAGTTGCTGCCCGTCCGGCGATGGGTAAGACCGCGTTCATCCTTTCTATGGCTCGTAATATGGTGGTCAATCACCAGGTGCCGGTGTTGATTTTCTCCTTGGAAATGTCGGCGATGCAGCTCATCAACCGTATCATTATATCAGAAACAGAAATCAGCTCCGACAAAATCCGTACAGGCAAGCTCGAAGACCATGAGTGGATGCAGCTCGACGCCAAGGTCAAAAACCTTCAGAACGCCCCGCTCTTCATCGACGATACGGCGGCGATTTCCCTCTTTGAACTTCGTTCCAAGTGCATCCGCATGAAATTGCAACACAATATTGGCATAGTTATGATTGACTACCTGCAACTAATGACTGGTCCCGAGGAAGTGCGAGGCAACCGTGAGCAGGAAGTCTCCACCATTTCACGTGGTATCAAGCAGTTGGCTAAGGAACTCAATGTGCCAATCATCGCCCTCTCGCAGCTCAGCCGTAACACTGTGGCGCGTGGCGGCTCCAACCGTCCGCAGCTCAACGACCTCCGTGATTCTGGTGCGATAGAGCAGGACGCCGACATTGTTTGCTTCATCCACCGTCCCGAATATTACGGAATCCAGCAAGACGAAAATGGCAACAGCACTCAAGGCCTCGGACAAGTAATCATTGCCAAGCACCGTAATGGCGCGGTCTGTGATGTCAATTTGCATTTCCGTGCAGAGTTTGCAAGATTTGAGGAGTGGGATTCGATGGGATTGTCGGGTGGACTTCCAGTTTTGGAATCCAATGGCAATATGGTTCAGTCGTTTGAATCGTCTATGAACAGCGACGTCTCTGCATTGCCGCAGACCAATATGCAGACGTCCGATGAAGTACCGTTCTGATTTTTTCAAAAAAGGATTGATTCTTTCAGTTCCTTGTTAATTATTTCAATTAATGGAGGGAAAAGACATGAAAAGGATTTTGTTGTTTTTGTTGATGTTGACGGCAGCTGTGCCGTCCCTCGCCATGAAAATCCTCATCCCGATGGATGCCACGCAGACCAACCATCTGAAGGCTTACGGGGTTTGCTACGCCATCTTAAAGAATGGCGGACAGGCTGATTGGCTGCTCAATTACCGTGGCGGCAGTTTCCTGACCGATTACGCCGATTACATTGTCACAATGTGCCGCGTGAGAAACGTCCGTTTTGAGCAGATAGCCGACGCCGCAGCAAACAACATCCTCTCCGAAATCGCCCGCAACGACATCAATATGGAGCAGGTGAAACTCGAAAAAGCCCCAAAAATCGCCGTTTATGCTCCAAAAACCTACAAGCCGTGGGACGATGCCGTGATGCTTGTTTTGACATACGCCGAGATAGATTACACCGTGGTATATGACGAGGAAATCCTCACCGGCGAACTCTCCAAATACGACTGGCTGCACGTCCACCACGAAGATTTCACGGGACAGTTTGGCAAATTCTATTCCGCCTACAAAAACGCCACGTGGTATCGCAACCAGGTCGCCGAGTTCAACGCTTTGGCGCAGAAAATGGGTTTTTCCAAGGTATCGCACCTTAAGCTCGCCGTAGCCAAGACCATGAAGGAGTTTGTTGGTAATGGTGGATTTATGTTTGCAATGTGCTCTGCCACAGATAGTTTTGATATTGCGCTTGCTGCCGAGGGAGTTGACATCTGTCAGCCGATGTTTGACGGCGACCCCATCGACCCCGATTGCCAGAAAAAACTCGATTTCAGCAAGACCTTCGCCTTCCAGAATTTTACGTTGGAGCTCAATCCCAACGTCTATGAATACGCCGACATCGACGCCACCAATACGCGCAAAGTCAGGAAGGAAAACGATGTTTTTACATTGTTTGATTTTTCCGCCAAGTGGGACCCCGTGCCGACAATGCTTTGTCAAAACCATGAGTCGGTCATTGATGCCTTTATGGGTCAGACCACATCCTACCGCAAGGAAGTCTTGAAGCCGAGCGTCCTCATCATGGGCGAAAACAAGACTGCAAACGAGGCTCGCTACATCCACGGCGAATATGGCAAAGGCACGTGGACATGGTACGGCGGCCACGACCCCGCCGACTACCAGCATTTTGTAGGCGACCCGCCCACCGACCTCGACCTCCATCCCAACAGCCCGGGATACCGGCTTATATTAAATAATGTGCTATTCCCTGCGGCTAAGAAAAAGAAGATGAAGACATAGGGAATGGGTGCTGTCGATTATAGGCAGCACCCATTTTTCGTTTTTGCATGTTTCGCGATGCCTATTGCAACAATTGCCAAATCTATAATCGCATATAACCGCCAATATCTTCCATTTTGCAACACAAAAAAAACTAACTAAAAAATTCGCCATTTAACGGTTTGAGAGCCAAATCGTTGTAAAATTGCCGTAAACTATATCAGACAAAAAAAAAAAATACTTTACATTCTATTATTTTTTACCTACCTTTGCAGCGGCAAAAAGAGGCGGAGTCTTCCGTCCATTTTTGCCGACCAATATTTTGAGCATCCGTGCAAAAAAGCCTCTAAAACAGCCTATTTTGCGGCGTTGAGGTTTGCGCGAAAACGACACTGCCACCATCCAAAACTTCCGTCGAAATCTCGCGGAGATGTTTTTGTAAGGTGTAATTGCCCAAAATAACGCAAAGGAAAGATGGCAACAGCAATCCAAAGCGAACCTTATAGCGGCAACGCTGCCTTTGCGGAACGCATTGTTCCGTACAATCCCGAAGGAGGAACGTCCAAAAAAGGGAAGTCGGTAGAGTATGCTCTGTTGCCTGACGTTAAGTATTGGTTTCCAATACGCGCCACGCACCACCGCGCTCAAAAAATCTATGACAAGATAATCTCTCTGCGCAACGATTGCCTCGAACCCTACTTGCCCATCCTTCGCCACATCGAATACACCAACGAAGACTTCAACAACCCCACACAATACATCGCCGACAAACCATTGGACACAGGATTATTGTTCCTGCGCTCCACAGTCAACGACTTCAAGGCGTTGCTCCAATACGAAACAATGTTCCCCGGCATGACACCTTATTATAATCACTTTTGTCAGAACGAATTTGGCAAAAACGATTTCCTCACCGTGCCCGACAGACAGATGGAGAGTTTCAAGATAATCGTCGAGTCGGGGAATGAGAATATTCTTGTTCGGCAAAATGAAGTTCCCTCTTTGCTATCCGGCGACCGTGTTGTTGTCATCGGCGGACCGTTTGCGGGAGTCGAGGGAATCGTGATGAAATACAAGCATCAGAAAAGGGTGTTCGTGGAGTTGCAGGGCGTGGGGAGGTACGCGACGGCGTATGTGCCGGGGGCGTGGATAAGGAGGATGTGAAAAATGATTTCCATTCAAAATAAAATAGATTGTTGCGGATGCAACGCCTGTGGCGACGTATGCAATCATAATGCAATCACTTTCAAGACCGACATCGAAGGTTTTTGGTATCCCGAAGTTGACAAGGAAAAATGTAACAACTGTGGACTGTGCGAGAAGGTGTGTCCGATTATAAATATAAAAGACATAAAGAAGAACGATTCCGATAAACCATTACATACCATTGCAGCCATCAATAAAAATATGAAGGTGCGTTGGGACAGTACGTCAGGAGGGGCTTTTTCTGCGCTCGCCGAAGCTACTTATTTGCAAGGCGGCTATGTTTCAGGAGCCTTATATAATGTTGATTTCAGCGTAAGGAATTATGTGAGCAACAATCATGATGATTTGGCGAAGCTTAGAAGTTCAAAATATTTACAAAGCAATGCCGAAGGGCTTTATTCTGAAATCAAAACCTTGTTGAAAAATGGAGAGAAAGTATTGGCGTGCGGAACTCCCTGCCAAATGGCGGCATTAAGAAGTTTCTTGAAAAAAGATTACAACTCTCTTATAATTGTTGACTTTATTTGTCGCGGAGTTAATTCTCCAAAAGTTTATCGCGCCTATCTTGATTCTTTGGAGAAAAAATATAACAGCAAAGTTGTTTATGTCAAAGCCAAAAATAAAGAATTAGGATGGAGAAACTTGACACGTAAAGTTACTTTTGCCAACGGCAAGTCATATTACGGTGTATATATGGATGACGATTTTCGCAGAGGTTATCATACAAACGTTTTTTGCCGTCCATCATGTTATGATTGCAAATTCAAAGGATTTCCTCGTATTGCGGATATTACCATTGCTGATTACTGGGGCATCGAAAAAGTTGACAAAAACCTTGACAATAATATCGGAACATCGATGATATTATTGAACTCAAAAAAAGGCGAGGCATATTTTGAGCAGGTCAAGGATTATATCGAATACAAAGAGACTCCGTTTGAAACAATTTTAGGCGGCAACATTGCCCTCAGAAAATCCATCGAACCTGCAAAAATAGATCGCAAGGCTTTTTTTGAAGACCTTGATTCCAAAGGATTTGATTATGTTACGCAGAAATATTATCCCTTAAACAAGAATAAGGCGGGCGGAATTAAGAGCCGATTGAAATCCGCTGCAAAAAAATATGGTTCACTGTTGAAAGCGATGGGGGTTAATCCATTTACTTGGGCAAAGTTTATTAAGGTAAATTTCAGAAAAAACACACATTGCAATTTCAAGGAAGGCAAATACATAATAACCAAGAAAAGTGCTGTCTTTGATTTACATCCTTCCGCAAAGATACTGATAGACGCTCCATTTATTTATGGCAACAATCCTGTCAAAGGGTTGTCGATGCCTACTTGCCTAAGGATGGAGGCGAATACAACGCTCGAAATTCACGACGGACCTCTGACACGATATGGGAAAGGCGCGTACAATTTACGTTATGGTGCTTATATTGAAATTGTTAATGGTGGACATCTTACTATAGGTCAAGGCGCGACCAATGTAGGACTAACAATAATGTGCGCATTGGAAGTAACCATCGGCAATGGTGTACGCATAGGCAGGAACGTTACGATCCGAGACTGGAACGGTCCACACGTAATAATCAGCGACTCATACAAAAACCACGCGCCAGTTCATATTGAAGACCACGTCTGGCTGTGTACGGGCTGTACGATAATGCCGGGTGTAACGATAGGCAAAGGTTCTGTCGTTGCGGCAAACGCGACTGTCACCAAGAATGTGCCGTCATATTCGCTTGTTGGAGGCTCGCCGGCAAAGGTCTTGAAAGAAAATATAGAGTGGTATTAGACCATGACCGACAATAAGCGGATTGCAAAAAATACATTGTTCCTCTATTTCAGGATGTTCCTGATAATGGGGGTTACACTCTATACATCCCGTGTTGTATTATCGGTACTTGGAGTTGATGATTATGGCATTTACAATGTCGTCGGAGGAATTGTAACAATCTTCTCATTTTTAAATGGTTCGTTAGGTTCTGCGACCTCACGCTTTATCACTTTTGAACTCGGGAAAAAAGATTATCAGCAACTTGGCAAGATTTTTAATGTCGCATTAGTTGTGCACATCCTTTTAGGGGTATTAATAGTAGTTTTGGCGGAAACAATAGGACTATGGTTCTTTTACGAAAAAATGACAATTCCCGCTGACAGAGTGAATGCCGCATTCTGGGTGTATCAAATTTCTATTTTGACATCTTTTTTCTCAATGTCCCAAGTACCTTATAACGCTGTTATCATTGCACACGAAAATATGAAGGTGTATGCCTATGTCGGCATTGCTGATGTATTTATTAGATTGTTGATTGTATATTTAATTGCTTTTTCTCCTATAGACAAGTTGGTGTTCTACTCGGTGTTGCTTTGTATGTTGCAGATAGGGGTCATGATGTATTACAGATATTATTGCAGATGCAATTATGAAGAAAGTAAAATCCAAATATGTCGTGACAGAGCATTGTACAAAAGTATATTTTCTTATGCAGGTTCGGATATGATTGGTTCTATGTCAGTCATGGCACAAGGACAAGGACTGAACCTTTTGCTGAATGTTTTTTTCGGACCAGCCGTCAATGCCGCTCGAGCCATCGCATATCAAGTGCAGGGGGCAGTAACGCAGTTTTCCAACAATTTTATGACCGCCGTCAAACCGCAGATTATCAAATCATACGCGGAAAACAACCTTGATGCTATGTGGAAACTTGTTGTTCAGAGCAGTTGTTTTTCGTATTATTTGATGTGGATGATTTGTCTGCCAATAATGTTAGAAACGGACACAATATTGTCTTTATGGCTTGGAGAATATCCAGAACATTCAACTTCGTTCTTATTGTTGGTACTAATTCTTTGTCTCATACAAACGGTAAAAACACCGCGTTCCACAATTTTTCACGCGATGGCTAAGGTTTTTTGGTCAAATATTACCGTCGGTATTGTATTATGTCTGGCATTTCCGCTTGCATATTTATTCCTTAAAATGGGAGGGGAACCGGAAAGTGTGTTTTGGGCGGCAAATATTACAATGTTATTGTCGGAATTAGTCAGTGTACTGGTACTTAGACGTTTTTTGAACTTTTCAATGACCAAGTATTTCATCGGAGTACATGGGCGTTGTCTTCTTGTAACCATAGTTTCTGCCATCATTCCGTTTTTTGTCTATGACAAAATAATGGAACAAGGATTGCTAAGATTGTTAATTACGACTTTCATCACAACAGTTTCTGTCGGAATTACAAGCTTATATATCGGCATGGATAGTTCGATGCGTCAAAAATTATACGGAATTATCCGTTCTAAATTATCAATAAGGAAATGATGGAAACAATTTCACTTGCAAATGGTATTGATATGCCGCATTTAGGCCTTGGCACATATCCAATGAACGGACGAGAATTGACTGATGCTGTCTTGAATGCCTACAAAGTTGGATATCGTATGATAGACACTGCGGATAATTATTACAACGAAAAAGACCTCGGAGAGAGTTTGCATGTGCTATATGGAGAGACAGACGCCCAAAGACAAAATATGTTCCTTGTTTCAAAAGTCAGTGACGAACTATATCCACCAAATACAATTGGTGGTGGGTATAACAAAGGTCTGTACTTTTGGAAAAACTCGCCTGTTATGCAGAAAAAGGATGCCGTTCATGACATCGTTAGGAAGAAAATAGAAGATACATTGCATAATATGCGAACAGACTATCTTGATTTATATCTGATTCATTGGCCTTATCCCGATTTTTTCTTGGAGATATGGCATGAGATGGAACATCTTTACAATGAAGGTGTTGTAAAAGCAATTGGGGTATGTAACTGTCGGGAACGTCATTTGGAAAAACTCAAACAATCATGTGCGATTATGCCTATGATCAATCAGTTTGAGACATCACCGATTAATACCAAAGCAAAACTTGTGAAGTATTGTCAGACAAACAATATCAAAATGATGGTTTATTCGCCATTGATGTCTTTGCGACGTAAGGAACAATCGGATTATCAGGTTTATTTAGAAAAACTTGGTAATCACTACCACAAAAATTCTGCGCAAATTATTCTTCGATTTGATGTTCAGCGTGGATTGATTCCAATACCGAAATCATCACATATGGAGCGACTCAAAAGCAATATATCTGTATTCGATTTTGAATTTACAGAACAAGAAATGAACAAACTGATGTCATTTAATGTTGACTACCAATATTTGCCTGAATCAAAATCATGTCCTGGGCTTTAATTAGTTTGTATGAATAAAATTGTAACAATAATATATAAGGTCGTTAACAAGATTTTTAGCAAAACAAATTGGTATAATGAGTTTTGGAATGGTGCGACAAAATTTTGGAGACAAAATCAATTTAATCTTGATGTTGTAAATCTTGGTAGTGGTGCTGGAGTAAAATCCTTCTGTTACGATGGATTAAATGTAAAAGCAAATAATTGGGCATTAGGTCCACAATCACTTGTCCATGATTTTAATATCCTTAAAAACTATTTTTCATATATTCGCGAAGGCGGAGTTGTAATTATCACCATTTGTCCTTTTTCATGCCTTGTTTCGAAATACGACAAACATCATAACCTGAAATACTACACATTCCTTCATCCTGCAACAATAATTGACTTTGACGATGTTGAACGCACCAAGGCGTTAAAAATAAAAGCAAACCCATTTAAGGAAATGCCTTTTTATTGTATAAAGCAAACTCTCAAAGAAATATTAAAAAGGATAAAAAAGATTGTAGCATCTAACAAAATTGATTTATCTAAGTCGGCAGAGCAAATAATGAATGGTTGGAAGCAACAATTTGGCATAACAGACCTATCAGCTCCTGTTTATATGCATCATCAGGAGGAAATGGATTGTAGAAGGAAAACACTGGAAGCAATGATACTCTTTTGCAAAGAGCGAATGTTAAAACCGATTATTGTAATTCCGCCTATGTTTCATACATTAAACTCTTTGTTTCCAAAAGAGTTTAAAGAAAATTATATGAATAAGTTTTTAAATAAAATAGACGCTCCTATATATGATTATATGAATTGCAACGATTTTGACGACGAAAATTTGTTTGAAACGGCATTGTTTCTTAATGAACATGGAGCGCAGATCTTTACAAAAAAAATGTTGAAAGATTTAAAAATAATACAAAACAAATAAAAATGAGTATGATTTCACTTTCACATTACGCTGAATTTGTAAAAAAGTTGCCATCTATTCAGCAAAAAAGGGATATCCTAACCAAAAAAGGATTATCTACAGATGATATTGAAACTATAGTCAAAACCAATGTATTTGAAACGATTCAAAATGTTTTATTAAGTCATGGCAGACACAGTCAATGTCTTGTTGATGATGTATTCAACGAGGTTCAACAATCGATTCCTGACATTGATAGAACAATATTTGATGATATTATCGCAGAAAGGAGAAACAACGTAAGAATTGTCAATGATTACTTGGAAATACTTACGTTGGCACCTTCAAATGTATAAGATTTTTTTGGTACAAAAAAGAATGAAGCGTGTTTTGATACTTTCGCAACCGTTGCATTATAACTATGGAGGTCTATTGCAAGCATTTGCTTTGCAAAAGATAGTAAAAGGGCTTGGTTTTGAGGTAGTTACAAATAGTGCAAAGTTAAAATCAAAACATCGAATCACTCTCAAAAAAGTTTATAATTTTTGTCTTCGGAAAGCGAAAAACATGGCAAAATTCATTCTCGGATACAACAGGATGACGCCGCAAAAGTTCAAGATCATTTCGCAGAACACACAAAGATTTATTGATAGATTCATTAATGAAGAAAGTATTGACTCACTCACCGAAGAACAAATCAATAAATTTGACATTTTCATCGTCGGCAGCGACCAAGTATTCAGGAAATATTATTCGCCAGTTACAGCATATTTCCTTGAAGATTTGAAAGATAGGAACGATAAAATCAAACTTGCATACGCCGCTTCTTTTGGCACTGATGATTTATCAGAATGGTCGCAGGAAGAAATAGATATTTGCTATGATCTTGCACCGAAATTCAAAGCAGTTTCAGTTCGTGAAGATTCGGGTGTAGAAATCTTCAATAAATTTTTCAACATCAAAGTCGAACTTGTACTCGACCCGACATTACTGTTGGAAAAAGAAGATTATTTAGAAACAATCGACGAAGAAGACATGCCGACACAATCCAACGTCTTAATGTGTTACGTCTTGGACAAAACACCAGAGAAAATACAAATCATCAATCATGTCAAGAACAAGACTGGGTTCGATTTGCTGGAAATAATGCCCAAAGAAAGCTTCAACAAAAATACCAAAGACATCTCTAAGTGCATCTATCCGTCGGTCAGCAAATGGCTCGCAGGCTTTAGAGATGCAAGTTTTGTGGTAACAGATAGTTTTCACGGAACAGTGTTTTCTATAATTTTCAACAAGCCTTTTATATGTATAGCCAACAAAGAACGAGGTTTGTCGAGGTTTACATCATTATTAAAAATATTCGGATTGGAAGATCGATTAATTTTTTCGCCGGACGAATTTTCAGAAAATCTTCTGAACAGTGTTGATTATGAGAAAGTTAATTTGATAAAACAAAATTGGCAGGAAAAGTCTGTTAGTTTTTTGAAAGGGAACATTAGTTTTTGATTAGTATCACTTTAATCTTTATATTTGATTATAAAATATTTATTACTAACGTATTTAGATAATTAGTTAAACATGTTTGGAAGATCAATAACTTTTATACTCATATATATGAGTTTTTATATTATCGCATACTGCGTGAATGCGTATCGTAACAAATCATTATCTGTATTAAAACTATCTTCTTTTTTACCACTTTTTTACGTTTTTTCGGTGATTTGCAGTCTATAATTCTACATTACATCTGACATAATGGGAATTAGGTATTATCCACGAATTACTATTCAACCATTTATTTATCTTTTTGTGTGTTTTTTAATTGCAATGATACCAATATTAAAATATGATAAGAATAATGACGAATTAAGTGTAAATTATAAACAAGAGTCTTTTTTAAATTTTATAAGCGGTTTTATTTCAATATGTTCGATAGCTCCATTAGTAGAAACACTCATATATTTACCTAACGTCTTAAGTTCTGCAAATGCTATATCAGATGTATATGAAACAAGATTACATACAGGACATACTGATAACTATTTGTCTTTTATTTCATCCAAGTTTTTCTTTGTTATACTAATTACGGATCTTTTAATTCCGAATTTGTTATTTTTTCAACTTACAAGAAAAAAGTTAAACAGTAAATTAATAATTGGGTTATGTATGTCGTTAATAGTGTATGCTTTACATGAGTTGGCAACAGGAGGCCGGTCTCGAATGTTTCAAAGTGTAATGTATTGTTTTGTTGTTTATCTTTTATACAGGAAACACATACCTCAAGCATTCAACAAAAAAATTTTAAAATATGGTTTGATTGTATTTATTGTCTTCGTATTTGCATTTGCTCTTGTTTCTATAAGTCGGTATGAGACAACAAGAAGCAGTGAATTCGATAGTATATGGGGGTGGTTAGGATTATATGCAGGGGAAGGTTCTTTAAATTTTAATAATGATATGTGGTATGTTAGCAATGATTCTGGAGGTTATAAAACTATTCCTTTGCTGATGTCAATATTTGAAGGTAAATATATTTCTATACCAGATATATGGAATGCTGGCGATAAATTAGGTATTAGAGGGAATGTCTTTTATACTTGGGTCGGAGGTTTATATTCTGATTGGGGAAGATATGGTACGCTTGTTTTTGTAGTGGTTATTTCAATTGTCTTTACAAAAATCAGTAAGTCCTCTTCTCGGTATAGGCAAATATCATCCATTATGTTTTTATCTCTTTTGGCAAAATTATTAGTTGTTGGTCCAATTATTTTTTCATTAGGGACTACGGAAGGACAAGCATATATTGTTGTATTTATTTTATTAACTTCATATTTAAAATTTCTATCGTATAAATGAGTAGAATTGATATTTCTATTATTATACCTGTATATAATGCAGAACGTTATTTACAAGAATGCATAGACTCCATATTATCTCAATCGTTCTCAAATTTTGAGATAATATTGGTAAATGATGGAAGTACAGACAATTCTTTTGAGCTTTGTGAGAATTATTTTCGAAAAGATTCTCGCATAAAACTTATCAACCAACAAAATTGTGGGGTAAGTGTTGCAAGAAACAAAGGTATAGAAATCGCAGCAGGGGCATGGATAACTTTTGTTGATTCAGATGACATTATGTCTCCTAATTCATTAAATATAATGTATAGTAATGCAACAAGTTTGGGTGCTGATATCTTAAAGGGAAGCATACAAGTAATTCTTAATGATTCTGTTGAAGTGCTGTATAAATATGCAACATCTTATAGTAAAAATGTTGTTGACAACATAGGACATGCGGCACTTTGGGGATATCTTTTTAAAAGTTCAATAATTAAAAATAATAATATAAAATTTGTGCCAGGATTAGCTTATTCTGAAGATTTTGTTTTTTTAACGAATGTTTCTATTTTTTGTAAATCTATTGCTACAATATCAAATTATGTATATTTATATCGTAGAAATATATATTCTGTATGTGCATCTAAAGATGGAATTAAAAAGGCTAAAAACCAGTTCCGAGCAGCTGCAAAATTAAAGGAAATGAGAATGAATTATAAAAAAGAAGAAAAGATAGAAACTTTTTTGCATGATAGACAATTACATCTAATGAAATTAGGATATATGTCTTATGCAGCCAACTCTTTCTCTATAAAAACATACTCATTATACAAACAGCACTATTTATTATATTTTGACAATAAATTTTCATTATTTTTTCATACATTATGGGCTTATATGGTTTGTTTACGTCGTAAATTGATAAGAATTAATGATGATAAGTTCACTGGCGAGTTGGGAATTCTATCTAAGATAAAAAAACTATTTAACCATAAATAATAATCTTGTAATTATAACTGAAAGTTTTTATTTAAGATATTTTAATTATGAATATATTGATTTTAGTAAACACACTTACTCATGGAGGAGCAGAGCGAGTAGCTGCTTTGTGGGCTAATGGTTTTTCGAATATAGGACATCGTGTTAGTGTGTGTACATGTAGGAGCAAAAAGCTTCCAGATACTTATCATCTTGAAGCCGCCGTTCAACGTTATGACATTTATAATTTTTTATTGACTAAATTTTCACGATTTGACATTCATCCGATGGCAATAAGACTTAGACAAATTGTGAAAAAAGAGAATCCCGATGTTATAATCTGTGTACAAGGGTATTGGGCAAAATGGGCTTGTATTGCTACCCAAGGGATGAATATTCCAATTATCAACACAGAACATTATGCATTTGAATGTCCAGAATTTGAACGTCTTGGCCATGATCCATTTTCAAGTAAACAAACAAAGAATCGTTATCTTATAAATAAAAGGTGCTCTGCCGTAACTGTACTTACGGAGGCTGACAAAAAATCTATAGGTGATACTCTTAAAAATGTTTATGTATTGCCTAATCCACTCACATATTCTCCTGTAACAATGCTTCCTTCAAAAGAAAAAATAATTCTTGCTTCAGGACGTTTTGATAGATGGCATTACAAAGGGTTAGACCTTTTGATAAAGGCATGGGGTAAAATTGCAAACGAAAATTTGGATTGGAAATTATATATTGCAGGGACAGGTTCTCCTAAAAGTGTTGATTTCCTTAAAAAAATCGCAGATGAGAATAATGTTGCCAACAAAACAGTTTTTCCTGGATTTGTTGAGATGTTGCCGTTATACCAAAAGGCTTCTATTTTTGTTTTGTCGAGTAGATACGAAGGTTTTGGGATGGTTCTTACCGAGGCAATGTCACAGGGATGTGCTTGTATTGCCTGCGATTATAAAGGTAGGCAATCTGAAATTATTACATCTGAAAATGAAGGTATAACTATTCCAGTTGACAATATTGATGCCATAGCATCTGCAGTTAACAGACTCACTCATGATAATGTCTTGCTAAATATACTACAAGCTGGAGCAGTGAAACGTTCGCAGTATTTCAGCATAGACAATACTATGGAACGTTGGAACAAAATTTTATCTTCAGTTGTATAAATAATACTAATCAAAAAAACAACTCCACTAAAACATTACAAAACAATGGAAATAATTGTTGCTGGTGATTTTTGTCCACGGGATAGGACACAACATATATTTGACAAAGAACAATATGAATTTGTTTTGTCTGACCTTAAAACAGTACTTGAAAACACAGATTATGCAATAGTTAATCTGGAATGTCCTGTTGTAACTAAAGATGCAATACCAATCAAAAAAGAAGGACCAAATTTAAAAACAAATTTGAGTGGGTTAAAAGCTATACAATACGCAGGCTTTGATTGTGTTACATTGGCGAATAACCATTTTTACGATTTTGGTGAAAAAGGTGTTGACGATACATTATCGGCATTAGAAAATCTGAAAATTGATTTTTGTGGTGGAGGAAAAAACTATCTTCAAGCATCAAAGATTTTTTACAAGGAAATCAATACCGAACGGTTAGCTGTCATAAACTGTTGTGAACATGAGTTTTCAATAGCAGGAACTAAACATGGAGGTTCTAATCCTTTAAATTCAATTCGTCAATTTTATGCGATAACCGAAGCTCGGCAAAAAGCTGATTATGTTTTGGTAATTGTGCACGGAGGACATGAGCATTATCCACTACCAAGTCCGAGAATGAAAGAGTTATATCATTTCTTTATAGATGTAGGAGCTGATGTTGTTGTCAATCATCACCAACATTGTTATAGTGGATATGAAATATATAAAGAGAAGCCAATTTTTTACGGATTGGGAAATCTATTATTTGACGTTAATCCTATTAAAACAAATGATAGATGGAACTATGGTTATATGGTGAAATTATTGTTTGACAAACATAAAATTGGATACTCGTTGCACCCTTATTCTCAATGTAATCCCGATGTTACGGTTAAGATGTTGGATTTCAACGCATTTGACAACAAACTCGCAGAATTGAACTCAATAATCGCTGACGATGAGTTATTATTGAGCGCGACAGAGAGTTTTTATATGAAAACTTGTCAAACGTGGGGACAATTCATCGAACCAATTTTCAATCGTTATTATGGCGCAGCATTGAAACGAGGGTTGGTTCCATCTTTAATATCTCAAAGAAGAATGCTTTGCGCAGAAAATTACATTTGTTGTGAATCACACCGTGACAAATTAATATATTTCTTGAATAAAACTATTTCTGCATAATGAAATCAATAAATTATTACATCACGCATCCGTCAAAAATCTTATTCTGGATACTTATTCGTTTGAGTTTTTTATTCTCTGACGAGTTGTATTTGAGAATGCAATATCGTTTAATGACAGGGAAAAAACTAAACTTGAAAAATCCACAAACATTTAATGAAAAGCTTCAATGGTTGAAACTATACGACCGTAAAACAGAATATACGGTTATGGTTGACAAATATTTGGCGAAAAAGTATGTCGCTGACAAAATCGGAGAACAATATATTATACCTACGTTGGGAGTGTGGAATAAATTTGAAGAAATTGATTTTGCGAAACTTCCGAATCAATTTGTATTAAAATGTACACATGATTCGGGCGGATTGGTAATATGCAAAGACAAATCAAAATTTGATGTTAAGGTGGCGAAAAAAAAGATACTATGCAGTCTAAAAAGGGACTACTATCTAGTTGGACGTGAATGGCCTTACAAAAATGTCCCAAGAAGAATCATTGCTGAAAAATTCATGGAGGACGAAAGCGGTAAAGATTTGAATGATTACAAGATCTTTTGCTTTGACGGACAACCTAAACTAATCCAAGTTGATTATGATAGATTTGCTAATCATAGGCGAAATTATTATGACATAGAATGGAATTATGTTACAATAGAAAATCATTATCCATCCGATCCTTCGCATATAATTCGCAAACCAATTGTCATTGACAAAATGATTGAATTGGCGAAACAACTAAGTGCAGGTATTCCACACGTTAGGGTTGACTTTTATATCATCGGTGAATCAATTTATTTTGGAGAATTAACATTTTACCATGCCTCTGGATTTGAAGATTTCTTCCCAAGCAAATGGAATTACGAGCTGGGCAGTTGTATAAAGTTAAATATTAAATGATTGATCAACAAAAGTCGTTACATGTAAGACAAGGTGTAAGAAAAGATGATTTTTAATTCTTTTAACTTTATAGTTATTTTCCCGCTCATATTCTTATTGTATTATGCAATCCCTGTTAAATACAATAAGGCGAGGAATATTTTTCTTCTTGTTGTGAGTTACTTGCTTTACTTACAATGGAATCCTGTGTATTCATTTATTTTATTTGGAGTAACAGTGGTAACTTTTTTGGCAGCGCGTGCTGTTGAAACCTCAGATCATCCCAAACGAACATTGACAATTGGGGTATTGTTGTCGCTGATGCCGTTGGCGTTCTACAAATATTTTGATTTCGTCAATGAAACAATAAGTAGTTTATTGTCCGTTATAGGGTTGGAGTATCATCTTTCAGGATTGAATTGGGCAGTTCCAATAGGCATCTCTTTTTTTACTTTTCAGTCTGTAGGCTACTTATGGGATGTTTATTATAAAAGAGAGAAGGCTGAGCATAATTTCCTAATTTATTCTCTTTTTGTGTCTTTTTTTCCTTGCATTCTGTCGGGTCCAATAAATAAGGCTTCATTTTTGATCCCACAATTAAAAAAAATCCGTCCATATTTTGATTATGACAAGGCTGTCAAAGGTCTAAAATTATTGTTGTGGGGTATGTTTATGAAGGTTGTAGTAGCTGACCGTGTCGCATTGTATGTAGACAAGGTACTGCCCGATTATATGCAGTATACGGGTACTTCATGTTTCTTAGCAAGTTTGTTATATACGATACAAATTTATGCGGATTTCGCTGGTTATTCGTTGATGGCGATTGGTGTTGGCAAGGTGCTAGGATTGGAACTCACAGAAAACTTTTGTCGTCCTTATTTTGCCGTTAGTATTACTGACTTTTGGCGTCGCTGGCACATTTCGCTTTCCACTTGGCTAAAAGATTATGTGTATATTCCACTTGGCGGTAGTCGCTGTTCCAAACCTCGTAATTATTGGAATATTTTTGTAACTTTTTGGGTGAGTGGCATTTGGCACGGTGCAAATTGGACTTTTATTGTATGGGGCTGCATCCATGGTGTTTTGCAAATATTTGAAAAAATGCTTGGACAACAGAAATGTGAATATGGGAAGTTTGGCAAAGCGATTAAAGTTTTCATTACATTTGTGCTTGTCAATTTTGCATGGATTTTTTTCAGGATGCCAACATTAGAAGATGCGTGTGGAGTTGTGGTAAGAATATTTGATTTCTCACTGCCAATGAAAATTTTTATTCCTGAAAATTCGACTTTGTTACTTATCATTATAGGCATTGTAATGTTGTTCGTCAAGGATTTTTTTGACGAATATATGCCAAACAAACTAATCATCTTTGATAGCAAAGTCAGATTTCTTAGATGGTGCGCATACGTTACAATTTTCGTGTTAATAATGTTGACGGGTGTTTTCGGTGCAGATCAATTTATTTACGCCAATTTCTAAAATAATGAAAAAATATATAATTAAAATCTGTATATTCTTCTTTATCATTGTATTGATAGATTTTGTCTCTGGAATAGTTTTCGGTTATTTGGGTGCTCACGTAAAAGGCGGCGACAATTTCCGCAATAATTACATAATGGACAAAGTGAACGAAGATATTCTCATTTTCGGTTCGTCTCGTGCGTTGCATCATTACAATCCCGCAATTGTTAATGATTTATTAGGATTATCGTGTTATAACGTTGGTCAAGATGGTATGGGAATAATTGTAAACTATGCACGTTACAAGACAATCTGTAAGCGTTACCATCCAAAAATTGTGATATATGACATAATGCCAGGTTTTGATTTATTGGAAGATGACAAACAAAAGTATTTGAAATGGCTTCGTCCATATTATGATTACGATGGTATTTCGGAAGTGTTTGAAGACATAAATAAAACTGAAAAATATAAGATGCAGAGTCAATTGTACCGATACAATACAAATTTTGGACAATTGATAATTGAAAACATTAGGCCTATACAATCAGAGGGGATACAAGGATTTCGCCCTTTAAATGGGGAAATGGATACTTTAACAATTATTAATGCAGAAAAAAATATCATCAACGATATTCCTATTTACGATTCGCTCAAATTGGCATATCTTCGAAAAATGATTGAAGCGACAAAAGATACAAAAATAATATTTGTTATGTCTCCGTGGTGGAATAAATATGATACGACAATATTGCGTCCAATTAAGTTAATATGCGCAGATTACAATATACCATTTATCGATTTTTCTAACGACCTTAAATTCCTGCATCACAACGAGTTCTTTAAAGATGCATCCCATTTAAATTCCAAAGGAGCAGACGAATTTACAAAGTTTTTTGTGCAGGAACTCAAAATGGAACATTTGTTAGAACCATTTGTTTCTAACAAACAATATGAATTTTAAAATATATATATGCAAGCTTTCAACTCATCTGTTATCCTCGTTACTGGTGCCGCGGGCTTTATAGGTTCATTCCTATGCCGTCGTATTATTAATGATTTCCCTGATGCGGAAATCGTAGGCATTGACAATCTCAATGCCTATTATGACGTAAATCTCAAATTGCATCGCTTGAAATGGTTCAAGGAGAAGAAAAAATTTACCTTTGTTAAAGGTGACATTTCCGACAAGGATTTTGTCAATCAGATTTTTGAGCGATACAAGCCGACAGTTGTAGTAAACCTTGCGGCACAAGCTGGTGTACGATATAGTATCACCAATCCGGATGCTTATATTAGTTCCAATCTAATTGGATTTTATAACATTCTTGAAGCTTGTCGCAAATATCCGGTAGAGCATTTGGTATATGCGTCATCTTCAAGCGTTTATGGTAGCAACAAAAAAATACCCTATTCAACAGACGACAAGGTTGACAATCCCGTTTCATTGTATGCTGCAACCAAAAAGTCAAATGAACTACTGGCACATGCATACAGCAAACTCTACGAAATACCATCAACAGGATTGAGATTTTTTACTGTTTATGGCCCGGCAGGACGACCTGATATGGCATATTTTGGTTTTACCAATACACTTTGTAATGGCGGCAAGATTAAAATTTTCAATTATGGAAACTGTCGTCGTGATTTTACGTATATAGATGACATTGTTGAGGGTGTTTTGCGTGTGATGCAAAAGCCTCCGCAAAAATCTATTGGCGAAGATGGTTTGCCATTGCCGCCATACACTGTCTATAATATAGGCAATAATCACCCTGAAAATCTTTTGGATTTCGTGGATATTTTGCAACAGGAATTAGTGCGTGCAGAAGTGTTGCCCTCTGATTTTGATTTTGAAACACATAAAGAATTAGTACCTATGCAACCTGGCGATGTCCCTGTTACGTATGCAGATGTAAGTGCTTTGGAGCGCGAATTTGGATTCAAACCACAGACCAGTTTAAGGGACGGATTGAAGAAATTTGCGGAATGGTACAAAGATTATTACAAATAAAATGAAAATTTTATTAGTTAATTACAGATACTTCATTTCGGGAGGTCCCGAGCGTTACTACTTTAATATCAAAGAAATATTAGAGAGAGAGGGACATACGGTAGTCCCTTTTTCTATCAAAAATTCAAGGAATTTTGATGCAAACGGTTATGAAAAATACTTCCTTGATGCTGTAGAGGACGAAGTATATTTTGCGCAAGTAAAAAAGAAGTCGTTAAAGGTCATTTTCAAATCATTCACGAGGATGTTTTACTCTTTGGAGGCCAAACGAAAATTTGGTCGACTGTTGGATGACGAAAAACCCGACTTGATATATATAATGCAGTTTCACAACAAAATTTCATCAAGCATTATAGATGCAGCACACAAAAGAAACATCCCAGTTGTACATCGTATATCAGACTTTCAATATATGTGTCCCAACGCCTTGTTTTACAATAACATCAAAGGAGTATGCGAAGATTGTTTGAAAGGTAGACGGTTTAGCTGTATAAAATACAAATGCGTTATGAACTCGACCGTATATTCCGGTATCAAAATGATGTCAAAATGGCTGGATGATGTCAGGCATATAACTAAAAAAATTGATGCTTTTGTGGTGCCATCCTTGTTTACGTTCGAAAAATTAAAAGAGTATGGTATACCAGAAAATAAACTTTACCATATTCCGACATTTTTCAATCTTAAAGATGAGAATCCCACGGTTGAGTATCAGCCATTCTTTTTGTTTGTTGGACGAATCGAAAAACATAAAGGACTTATGACGTTGGTTAAGGCTTTTGAAGATACTCATTGTCAGCTCAGGATAATAGGTTTTTCTAATGATGGGTATGAAGATGAATTGAAACAGTATTTAGGCAAATCTATTGATGGTGAATCGTTTGGGAAAAATGGCAATATTCATTTTATGGGAAAAATGAGTTTTGAAAATATTGAACCATTCCTTAAAAGTTGCCTTTGCACGTTAGTGCCTTCCGAATGGTATGACAACTTTCCAAACGTTGTGTTGGAAAGCTTTGCATACAAAAAGGCGGTGATTGCCACAGATTTTGGTTCGCTCAAATATATGGTAGAAGATGACAAAACTGGTTTCAAATTCAAATATCAAAATGTTGAAGACCTACGAGATAGGGTCATCTATCTTAGTAACAACAATGAAGAAGCCATACGGATGGGTAATACAGCATTCCAACAATTATTAGAACAATACACACCTGGGGTTCATTATAAAAAACTAATTGATATTTTTAGTAACCTACGTTAGTATTTGACAGTTATAATTCTTTCTGGGAAAAGGAAACAATAATTCAATAGTATACCAATGTCAACCCAAAAACTTAACGGCACGGTAATCGTTACATACCGTTGCAATGCGCGGTGCTCGATGTGCAACCGTTACAAGGCGCCGAGCAAGGCGGAGGAGGAAATCTCCGTCGAGACCATCAAAAAACTGCCGCGAATGTATTTCACCAACATCACTGGCGGTGAACCTTTCATCAGAACCGACTTGAAGGACATCGTGCGCGAACTTTACAAAATCAGCGACCGCATCGTCATCTCCACCAACGGATTCTTTACTGATAGGATTTTGGACCTGTGCAAGGAGTTTCCGCAGATAGGCATCAGGATTTCCATCGAGGGTCTTGAACAGACCAACAACGAGATTCGCGGTCTCAACGACGGATACCAACGTGGATACACCACGCTCAAAAAACTCCGCGAGGCGGGCATGAAGGACGTTGGCTTTGGTATGACAGTCCAAGACAAAAATGCGCCCGACCTTGTGCCTTTGTATCAGATTAGCAACGAGATGGGGATGGAATTTGCCACGGCGTCGCTGCACAATTCGTTCTATTTCGTGGAGGCTAAAAACATCATCCACGACCGTCCGATGGTGGCGCAGAATTTCGAAAACCTCATCAACGAACTACTCAAATCCAATTCGCCAAAGAAATGGTTCCGTGCGTATTTCAATCACGGACTTATCAATTATATCTACGGACAGAAACGACTGCTGCCGTGCGACATGAGTTTTGACACCTTCTTTATCGATCCGTATGGCGACGTAATGCCTTGCAACGGCACCAAGGACAAGGAAGTGATGGGCAACCTCAACCGTCAGACGTGGGACGAACTTTGGAACTCGCCCGAAGCTGAGAAGGTGCGCAAAAAAGTTCGCTGCTGCGACCGCGACTGTTGGATGATTGGTTCGGTGTCGCCCGCAATGCACAAGTACATCAAGACACCGCTGTGGTGGGTTATGAAGCACAAATTGAAGTCCATCTTCGGCAAAAAATATTCAATGTACGAGAATCCGATTTGTTGCGACTACCGCGACGGCAAGGTTACCAAGGAGGAATTGGACAAGCTCTCCACCTGCGACCTCAACGCCGAAATCAACAACGGACTTTCCGCCGATTCTGTGGAGGCACTCAAAGGCAAGCGCGGCGAAGACATCGTAAATGCAGATGTCATGTCGCAAGGATATGAAGGGACCAAAGCGGAGACAGACAGAGAAATTGAGATAAAATAAGGCAGTTCATCACTTCTTCCCCCGTCCTGTAATCCACAGCCAAAACGCTGACAGACAGGCCGCAGCCACTGCGCCGGCGTATTGCAAAAACTCTAAAATCCTTCTCATAGCACAAAATCCCAAAATGTATCTGGCGTAACTACGTTGAAAGTGCAGTTTGGGTAGTTGTTGGAGAAAACCTGCGGCATAGAGGCCTTTGCCTTGGGATTCCACTTGAACTCAAAAGTGCGCAACATTCCGTCCTCTTCCTCAACAAGGTCAATTTCTTTCTGTGTGTGCGTGCGCCAAAAATACATATTGGCATAACTGTCGCAATATGCGTTCCTCTTTTTGCGCTCGCTAATCATAAGGTTTTCCCAAAGCATCCCGACATCGTTGCGAAGTTCCACGGGAGCGAAATTGGACAGAATGGCGTTGCGGACGCCGTTGTCGTAAAAATACACCTTGCGGCCCTTCTTGATTTCGTTGCGCTGGTTGCGGCTCAGCGACGGCAGACGGAAGATTACAAAACATTTTTCGAGAAGGGTTATGTAATTTTCCACCGTTTCGCGGTCGATGCCCACAAGTTGGGAGAGTTCGTTGTACGAAACCTCGCTTCCCACTTGCAGGGCGAGAGCCTGAAGCAATTTTTGGAGCACCTCGGGCTTTTTCATACCCTTGTACGACAAGATGTCTTTGTAGAGGTAATTGTTGGTAAGCGTGGAGAGCAACTGTTTGGCGTGACTGAAATCCGTAACCACTTCGGGGTACATGCCGTATATGAGCCGTGTGGCGAGCATGCGTTTTTCCTCGATTCGGTTGCTGTGGTTGGCGAGTTCCGCCAACGACAGCGGAAACATCTGATACTCAATCAGACGGCCAGTTGCAGGTTCGTTGATGCGGTTTGCGATGTCAAACGACGACGACCCTGTTACAACGATTTTGATACCGTCGAGTTTTAAGTCGCCGATTTTTTTTAGCGACATTCCAATGTTGATTACTCGCTGCGCCTCGTCTATCAAAACCATGTCGTAGCCGTCCACCAACTGCCTGAGTTCCGTGGAAGTGCGGTTTTCTATCAACTGTGCCTCGTCGTAATTGTCGCAGTTG
>JAEEGK010007131.1_pt1 | contig 26674 bp, 22 predicted proteins | sample 8958771 | NCBI WGS metagenome assembly JAEEGK01 (sample SAMN16246547, study PRJNA631951) | gut metagenome | biome: gut microbiome; feature: rumen; material: SC-attached | host: Bos | place: Iran: Karaj | collected 2018-10 | reverse complement strand
AGGACGTAATTGATAGTGCCGCGGATGATATAGACAGAAAGCAGATAGTTGCGCTCGGTTCAAAAACCGTGAACAAGCTTAAATTGATAGATAACGCACTCATTCGGATAGAGCAGGGTAAGTACGGTATTTGCATGAAGTGCGGAAAGCATATCCCGCCAGCGCGGTTGGAAGCTATTCCGTACGCTGTTCTGTGCATAGAGTGCAAGGCTTCGGACGAACGGCATATAAGATAGTCAATGTAGGGCTTTCGCAGGTCGGAAGCCTCTTACGTCGCGACTTTAGGCGACTTGTGCGGCGTGGAAACGCGGCTTGTGTCCCGCGGCATGTTTGAATGCCGCTACACGAGCCGGAACGCCTTCCAGCCGTCCGCTGTCAGCACAAAGCTTTCCGTATAGCCGGCTTTTACCGCGCCGGCTACGGCGACGTCGAACGCATACCCGATGTGTTCCGTTGAATGTGCGTCAGAGTTTATCACTATCGGCACGTTTCGTTCGTGCAGAATCTCAAGCATATATTGCGACGGATACGGCGTGTCTATTGCGCCACGTGACATTCCGCCTGTGTTTATCTCCACGAATTTGCCGCTTTTTGCAGCTTCTTCCGCCGTCGCTTTAAGCTCGTTCTTATACCAAGTGTCATTCTCGTCAAAAAGCCTAAGTGCTTTGTTTCGTTTTTTTACAAGGTCTATGTGCCCTATAATGTCGAAGCCGCCTTTAGCTATCATTTCGCGTTCGGTTGCAAAATATGTCTGAACTGTTTTTTTAGTGTCGCCGCCAAAAATGTCGCGTATTCCGGATGCAACGTGTTCTACCGTGTGGTCTATGGCAAAAATTCCGCGTTCCGGCGCGTCCGGGTTGTGGACGTAATGGACTGATCCAATGCTGTAATCGAGCTTAAACGCGGCGTAAAACGGTGATAGCGACGTTGTTACTGGCGGAATGTAGTCCTGCTCAAGACCGAGGAATATGCTTAGTTTTCCGGCGTAAAGCTCTTTTCCCCGGCATATTTCTGCCCGGTATTCCTGAAAGTGGTCGGGGTGCATTTCGCAGCCTGTCGTAACGGGCCAGGCCGAATGTGTTGTAAAGCCAATCGCGGTAAAACCTTTGCGGTATGCGGCTTCTGCCATCTGCTCAGGGGTGTTGTTGCCGTCGCAAAAAAGCGTGTGCATGTGAAAATCGAAGTTCGGCAGCCGAATATCTTGTGAAGTCCGCGAATCTGCCATATCAGAAGCTGCCATATTACCGCGAGTTCCTTTTCCAAAGCGCAATCTGCTCGTCGGCAAGGAAAGCGAACTTCGTGAATGCCGCCGAGAACTCGTTTATGTATTGCCCTGTTTTTTGTAAGTCGCCCTGTTTTGCGGCAGCTTCCATTTTACGGGCGGCATCCGCAAGAGTTCCGGCGGACATAGCCGCGGAGCTTCCTTTTAGCGAGTGGGCTATGTTTGCAAGCACAGTGTAGTTCGTCATGTACAAAGCTTCTTTTGCTGTTATAAGCGAAGAGCGCGTCTGGCTTATGAACTGCTCAATAAGCTGCTCGGCAAGCATAAAGTTGTTAGAAACAGTGTCGAGCATGTCGTTTATATCCCAAATGCTCGTAAGCAGCGTGTCCGGCTTGTTTTCCTCAATCGGCTCCAGTTCTTCCGGCTCATCATCCGGCAGCGCTTCAAGTTCGGCAATCTCAGAATCGTCGCTTATGACTGTATACCACTTATCAAGCGTGTCACGGACGTTCTGCCTTTTGAACGGCTTTATGAGCGTGTCGTTCATTCCGGCGTTGCGGTACGTAACAAAGTCAGACTCGTCGGAGTTTGCCGTACACGCTATGATTATTCCCTTGTATCCGCCGGCACGAAGCTCCTCTGTAGCCTCTACGCCGTTTTTCTCCGGCATCTGTATGTCCATAAAAACAAGCGAAATTTCAGGATGTTCCTTGATTCTGGCAACAGCCTCATTTCCGTTTGATGCGGAGAATACTGTAACGTCCATTTGCTCCAAGAACGTCTTAAGAAGCTTTTGGTTGATCGGATGGTCGTCCGAAACAAGCACTTTGCACGGAAAACTCTTCTTTTCCGGTGCCGGCGGCTGGGGCGGCTCGGCGGCAGCCTGTGCTTCCGGTTTTGCTACTTCAAGGTCAAGCGGGTCAGCCCTGCCTTCGTTCAGTATTTTAGCAAGCAAGTGGCGTTTTATCGGCTTGTACAAATACCCGTTGAACCAGTCGAGCATTTTCATCTTCGCCTCGCCGCCCATCTTGCCTTCTGGCACAATAAGGTAAAGCAGCGTACTGTTTATGTCGTGGTCGGCGTTTATCTCCGCGGAAACACGCCATCCGTCCATAACAGGCATTATCATGTCTATGAGCGCAATCTTGAACGGATTATGTTCTTTTGCCGCGGAGCGCAGCATAGAAAGAGCCTCTTCGCCCGAAACAGCGCACTGAACGTTCTTAAGCCCCAGGCTTGCAAGCTTGTCTTTAAGGCTTTTCCGCGCCAGTTTATGGTCGTCAACGATAAGTATCTTAATATCTTTTGGAATTTCAACTACGGCTTCTGGAACTTTGCGCTCCGGCATGTCCGGACATACTTCGAGCGGCAGCTTGAACCAGAAAATAGAACCGCCGTCAGGGTTGTCCTTTATACCTATTTGGCCGCGTAAAAGCTCAACAAGGTTGCGGCAAATCGAAAGCCCCAGTCCTGTTCCGCCGAATTTGCGCGATGTAGATGCGTCTGCCTGCGTAAAATCCTTGAAAATCAGTTCCTTTTTGTCGTCTGGAACGCCTATGCCCGAATCAAGCACTTCAAAAAGAAGATAGTTGTTGTCTTCTATTGCAGAAAGCTTTACGCAAATATAACCGGTGGAGGTAAACTTACATGCGTTTTTTACCAAGTTTAACAGAAGCTGCTGAATTCTTGTGGGGTCGCCCCATACGGACTTCGGAATGTTGTAATCAATGTCTGTAATGATTTCTAGCCCGCGGTTATGCGCTTCCATACTGATTAAGTCCACGGTCGATTCTGTTACTTCAATGGGGTCAACTGGAATGCGCTCAATTTTGAATTTGCCGGACCGCAGCTTTGAAAAGTCAAGAAGGTCATTTACGAGCGAAAGAAGAATATCCGCGCTGAATTTTATTTGCCTAATATATTCGGTCTGCTCTTCGTTCAGCTCCGTGTCGCCAAAAAGTTCAAGTGTGCCTATTATAGTTTGAATCGGGGTTCTTAGCTCATGTACCGCATTAGCAAAGAATACACCTGATGATAAAGTTTCTTCAGCCATTTTGTTTCCTCTTGTCAGATTACACTGTTGAGCGTAAAACTTCCTGTACTTTCTGCAGAAGGGCTTCTGGTTTTTGCGGTTTTACAAGATAGCTGCGTGCGCCAAGACTTAAAGCCTGTATTACGACTTCGCGTTGTGTCGCGCTTGAATATACGATAATAGGAGCCTTGTAGTTCCTGTTGTGCAGTGTCGTTATAATATCGAATCCTGAAATTCCAGGCATGAAAATATCAAGTATTATCAAGCTGTAATTTTCTGAATTAACCTTGTTCATAAACTCAATACCAGAGTTGAAAACCTCTGTGTCGGCATTAATGCGCGCGAACGTTGACTGAAGAATCTGTTGAATAACAGGATCATCGTCAATTACGGCAATTTTCATGCGGTTCGCGTTCTGCGGTTTCGGCGCGTCGCCAGTGCCAAGTTCAGACTGGAACCGCATTTCTGCTGTAGTGTCGCGATTATCGCTCGCGGAAGTAAGAATCTTGTCGTGTATAATTTGCGCCAAATCTGATGAAATACCGTTTCCCAAAATCTCCGGCAGAACAGTTGATATAGAAGTTACAACCTCCACACCTTCGTATTCCTTGTGCCCGGCTATGAGTTCCTTCGTGAATTCATCTTTCGTAAGAATTTTAACGTTTTTCCGTAGTATGTGCGCCCCGCTAAGAATTGCTTCCATCATGAATTCCAAATTTGAACCGTCAACAAAGTTGAGCGCCATGTCTGACATCATTATGACGATTTTTGGGCTTTGGATTTTATTCGATGTTATAAGCTCAGAAATATTGTATTTAAGAAGCGAAATTTTCTCGCGGTTCAAACCTTTTGCAACTTCTATAAAAATAACGTTCTCGTTCTGATGAAGCTCCAGAATACTTGGCGTTGTGTCCATAGAGAAAGGCGTGCGTAAAATCCGACCCAATGCCTCGAAGAAAAGGTCGAACTTTATAGGTTTGCTGAAGTATTTTGTGACTTTGTACGGGATGAGCGTTTCTATTTGATCTTTTTCCAGCTTTGGCCCGGTAATTACAATCGGGATTGGTGCAGTATTCGGGTTTGACTGTTTTCTCTCCAAAAAATCGATTGCATCATAAAAATTATCTGATATATTTACTATTACAAGGTCATGAAGTTGTGATACTAATTTAGTGAATGCGCTGTTCTGTCCTTGAATAATTTCTACCTCGATATTCTCTTCTTTGAGCTTTTCTTTGAGGTATTCTCTGAACAGAGGTGTTGCATCTATTATCAATACGTGCTTCATATTTTAATATTACTTCATATTGTTTATACTTACAAGCAATATTTGTGATAAGGCGACAAAGTTGGTGGAAAGTTGCGGCTTTTTCTAATAAAATGGAGATTCTGAAAGGAATTTTGCGCGAAGCAGGTAAAAGTTTTCCGGACTTTCGTGGCCCGCTGACGCTTGGTCCTGCGCTATCGCTTCGGACTCGCCGCTGGCGACCACTCCAGCCCGGCGCAAAGCTGCCTTTAAGGAGGATATATGAAAGTTTACGTTTTTTTGGCTGAAGGTTTTGAGGAAACAGAGGCTATTTTCCCGGCGGATATAATGCGCCGAGCCGGTCTTGAAGTTCTTCTTGTTGCGTGCGGCGGAAAGCTTGCCGTAAAAGGCGCGCACGGCATTACAGTTACTTGCGACTCGCTTCTTGATGAAGTTACGTCGGCTCCGCTGCCAGATGCAGTAGTCCTTCCTGGCGGCATGCCTGGAGCTGTGAATCTTGCCGAAAATGACGCGGTGCGTTCACTCGTGCTTGCCATGAACGATGCGGGCAGGGTTATTGCGGCTATATGTGCGTCCCCGGCCGTCGCGTTCGGTTCGTTCGGTGTGCTTAAAGGAAAGTCTTACACATGCTACCCCGGAATGGAAAAAGAAGTGTCGCCGCAGAATGACGGCAACTGGAAAGCAGACAGAGTTGTCGTTGACGGCAATCTTGTCACCTCGCGCGGGCCGGGGACAGCAGGCGAATTCGGCTTTGCGCTTGTGGACGTGCTTTTGGGCAGCGGAGCCTCCGCGCAGCTTAAAAAAGGAATGCTCTGCATATAATCCGCTGAAAAAAGCTTCTAGGGGTTTCCCCTAAATTTGAAAAACTCATAAAAATCTAGTGTTCTCCCTAATTTTTTCGTAAACCTCCGTAGGTTATCATCAACCTGTAATAAGGAGGTTTTATGAAAAAAACTTTTTTGACAGCGGCTTTGTGCATTACATTTTTAATGTCACCGCTTTTTGGCGAACAGAACAAAACTTCGGTCGATGTTGCATTTCGTATTGACTGGACGTTCGGCTGTTATAAGGAAACAACTTTCTCAAACATCTCGCAATCTTTGCTGAGCCCGCGGTTTGAATTGGAAACGTCAATTTCGCACGATAATTTCATGCATAAAATCACTCTGGATTATTTTTATGGAAAACCGCAGTCGGCAATGACAGATACGGCAGTTGTCTATAAAAATTTCGATCCGATTACTGGTGAAACATATTATGAAGCTTTTCAAAGCAAGCTACAGTTTCACAGAATCATGGCACAGTACGATCTTCTTTATGGTTTGCCAGAGAATGGAAAATTCAAGTTCTATACAGGTGGAAGCATAAGTACCAACGTATATATGCAGTTTGAGAATTATCCTTCCATTACAGGTATCGTTTCTATCGGGCCGTCCGCTGCTCTGGATTATAAGATTGATTCGCAGAATTCAGTTTTGTTGTCCGGCGGAATTCCTCTTTTTGGGTATGGGGTGCGTCCTTCTTACGCTGGTTGCGATGCGAAGCTGATGAAGTATGCCGAAGAAGATTTCTTAAAGGTTTTATCCTTGGGGAATTTTTTAAGTTTGCACAATTATCAGTCTGTTTTCTTGAATGCAGAATATAAGATACAAGTCGCAAAGAATTTCGCGATAGGGCTTGGAGCTGGCTTTGAATACTCAAGGATTGCGGTGCCAGAAGAGAGACCGCTTTATTATATAGACGGAAATTTCAACACGATGGCTGTCGTGTCATTTTAAGCGAAGGATTTATAGGAGGAGATGATGAAGCTGAATATGAAATTAAAGATAATCGGAGTTTGCCTGCTTTGGATGTCATCAGTTTTAAGCCTGAATGCGTGCAGCTTTTTTTACGGAGAGCAGCCAGGAAGCTCGTACAACGAAATGTTCGATTCTATGTGGAACGATTATAATGAAACATACGCGCTTTTTGAAGTTCGTGGGGTAGATTGGGCGGCGCAGTACAATATTTATAAGCCTAGAATCTCTGAATCTATGACGGACAAGGAGTTTTTTGATGAATGCGCGTCGATGCTCTACACGCTAAGCGATTCCCACGTCTACATCAAAACTCCGTTCGGAAGCATGAATTCTGGTGAAGATAGAGCTCAGCCGGATGCATTTTCGCTTAATGAAGTGTGTTCCCAGTATATCAATTCACCCACAAAATGCGGAAACGGAATCATCACTTATGGAACACTAAGGACAGACAGTACTGTCGGCTATATTCATATAGCATCTTTTTCAAGCGGGCAGACGGGAATAAACCAGAAACAGGACTGGGCTTCGGATATCGATATTGCTCTGGAAGAACTTAAAGAAACGAAATGCATTATTCTTGATGTCCGGGGAAACAGAGGCGGACTTACAGGAAACGTCTCTAGAATTTCCGGCAGGTTTTGTGCGCAGAATAAAGTGTATGCGATATCTCACACTAAAAGCGGCAGAGGTCAAAATGATTTTGATGACGGCATTGAGCTTGAAATAAAAAAGAACGGAAGCTGGCAGTACACAAAGCCGGTTCTTCTTTTGACAAATGCTCAGACGATGAGCGCTGGCGAGGAGTTTTCTATGGCGATGACGACACAGCCGCATGTAACGCAAATAGGAAACCATACATGCGGAGTATTTTCGCTTGCCCTGGAGCGGTGTCTTTGTAACGGCTGGCGCTATTCTGTTTCGGTTCAAAAAGTTACTGCCCCGGATGGAAATACGCCTGAGGGCAGGGGCATCGTACCGTCGCAGGAAAATTTGATTCTCAACACCACAGCCCAAGATGACAGGCAGATGCAGCGTGCGCTGGCAATTGCACAGGGAATTCATTAACTTAATATGATTATGGGAAAACTTAACCGAGGGCTGAAAAAAATCGGGATTGCATTGATATCCTTGCTCGTGCTTTGTGTGATGGCTGTACTGGTAGCTTTTGGAATCCTGAAAATCAGGACTGTACGCATCAGCACAGATTTCAGCAGCGTCTACGAAAATGAGAAGTATCGTTCCCCTGTTTCAATTTCTGGAATCGGCATGGTAAAACAGGAGATTTCCTGCGGGTATGCGGTCATAGAGATGTTTGCCAAGTGGAATGGGAATACGGATATAACTGAACAAGCTCTGTACGGGAAATATGGAAAAATCGTCACATCGACAGGAAATGCCTTTGATAAAGAAATGAACAGGCAGTTTCCCGAATACACGACAACAATGCACAAGTATTTGAAAAACGAAGAGCTTATAGATCTTGTTTATGAAAGTTTGGCGGCGGGATTTCCTGTTCCGTTTGAGTGGGCGGCATTGCTCGGTGATGAGTGGACATTGCATTATTCACTCATCACTGGGCTTGATGTTCTGAATGATCTTGTAACGATAATGAATCCGTATGGCTATATCGAGGAGATTACTTTACAGGAGTTTCTCAACCGGACGAGTTTTGAGGCATATAAAAAAATGCCGCTATTTCTTGAACTGGGATTTGCTTTCGGATTATTCGAGAAAAATACGGTATTCGTTGTAGAATGAGCAGCCACGCCGTTGTTCGCAATGCATTTTGCTCGAAGTTGCGCTGCGGAATGTTGGTGAACAACGGCGTGTGTTTTTTTAGTTGTATGGTGCGGGGTTTAGCCACCTAATCTGTAAGCTTAACTTTCTCTATTTTGCCGATGTCCTTAAGACTTTCCGTCAGCCCGATGATATCAAGGTTGTCAGAGGTTTTCACCGTGTAGATAATCTTTGTTTTCTGCTTCTCGATGTCGCGTGTGAAATCCACATTCATAATGATAAGCCCATAGCTCAAAAGATTTTTCTTAAGCAGTTTAAAATCGATTGAGTCGTTACGGAAAATCAATTCAAGCTGCTTGGAGTGTTCTGCCGGAAAGTAAACAGATTCAAGTTTCGCGAACACAACCATGCAGATAACGCACAGAACCGCGACAATAATGCCGACCCATGCCATTCCGCAGCCTATAGCCATGCCGATTCCGGCCGCTGCCCAAACAGTAGCGGCGGAGTTGAGCCCCTTGATGTTCAATCCATGCCGCAGAATGGCACCACCGCCCAAAAATCCTATGCCGGAGATAATCTGCGCCGCGATGCGGGTAGGGTCTCCCGCATTTTGAAGCCGGTGCTGCGAAACCTGCGGAATATAAAGCGAAATAATCATCATAAGGCATGATGACATACAAATCAGAATATGAGTGCGTAAACCTGCGTTCTGCAAGTGAACCTTGCGCTCAATGCCAAGGATGAAACCTGCGATCATACTGATGAAAATGCGTATGATCATTGCAGGAAGAGTAATTTCAGGATTTGTCAGCGCATCAATGAAAAAATCAATAACAACCATTTGATTCGTGAAGATAACCATCGAGTTTTAACAGTTTAGAGTGCTACGCAGCTAAAAGTATAAAAGCTGAAAAACTCGATGGTTAATCGGTTATTTCGCGAGAATTGTAGCGAGCTCAGGGAGCTTCTCTAAGTCCTTCTTCAATCCTTCTGCCCTTGCCTTGTTTACGTAGTCCGGGCTCTGGAACGAATATGTGAACTTTGTGTGAACGTCGTATGTTCCCTTCATCAGGGCGTATGCATCTTCTGTCATAACAAGCTCTTCGTCCGTCGGAATAACGAAAATCTTTACTTTGCTGTCATCCGCGCTGATACATGTTTCTGCATTGCGTGTGTGAGCAAGTGAGTTCTTGTGCTTGTCGAGCTTGATTCCAAGGTGCTCAAGTCCTTCCATACAGCGCTCGCGTACCGGTACGCTGAACTCGCCGACGCCCGCCGTGAAAACGATAGCGTCAATCGGACCAAGGGCTGCAAGGTATGCGCCGAAATATTTGCGCAGTCTGTAGCATTCCATTTCGAAAGCGAGCTTTGCGTCCGCGTCGCCTGCTTCCATCGCCTTGATTACGTCACGGCGGTCAACATACTTGCCTGTAATACCAAGAAGACCAGACTTCTTGTTGAGCGCGGTGTCCATCTCTGCAACGCTCATGCCTGTTTTACGCATGATGTAGAGTGCAAGAGCCGGGTCGCAGTCGCCGGAGCGTGTACCCATAACAAGACCTTCAAGAGGCGTAATACCCATTGATGTGTCGAAGCACTGGCCGTTTTTCACCGCGCACATAGACGCGCCGTTTCCGATATGCGCTATGATGATGTTCGTGTCCTTAGGCTCTTTGTGGAGCAGGACAGAAGCGCGTTTTGCCGTGTAAAGGAATGATGTTCCGTGGAAACCGTAGCGGCGTGCGGCATATTTCTCGTGCCATTCTTTTGGAACTGCATACATAAAAGATGTAGCTGGCATTGTCTGGTGCCAAGCTGTATCCATAACTGCGCAGTGCGGTACATCCGGCAGAACTTTCTGAGCTGCCTCAATACCCATGATATTCGCCGGGTTGTGGAGCGGGCCAAGGTCCTGTACGGAGCGGAATGTCTCGATAACTTCCGGTGTAACGATAACTGATTTTGTGAATTTGTCGCCGCCATGAAGAACGCGGTGACCAACTGCCTTGATAACGCTCATGTCTGTGATTACACCGACTGTAGGATCTGTTATCGTAGCGATGATAAGCTCAATTGCCTCTTTGTGTGTTGGGCATGGGCTTTCTTTTACATACTTGTCTTTGCCCTTTGCCTCGTGTGTGATTACTGAACCTGGCTGGGTAACACGCTCAACGACGCCGGATGCGAGAACGTCTTTGTTGTCCCAGTCGTATACCTGATATTTCGCGGATGAACTTCCGCAGTTCAATGTGAGAATTACCATTTCCTTCTCCTATAAGAATTTAAAGCCAATCGGCAACGCGGCGCAAAAGGCTTATGTGCTAAAGTATGATATTCTATCAGTATAAGCGAAAATAAATGAGTTTTCAAGATTGAAAATGAGCCGCGCGAAACTGAATCGCGCCAGGGGGTGTAGCACCGCGCTGTGCGCGTTCTGGTGCATCGCGCCAGAATGAAGCGTTAGCGGAAGTGCGAAAGACCCGACCGACTGCGCAGCAGGCGGTGGCGCCCGTCGATCAACCAAATCTCTGCGGTGGCGTTACGACCCAAAGTGCTTTGAGCGTTATGTCGCCGCTGTTGATGAGCGTGTGCGGCGAAGATGCCGAAAACGAGATGCTGTCGCCGGCTTCCAGATCGTATGAAAGAGATTCGTACTGAAAATGCGCCTTTCCTTCGATGATGTAGCCGAACTCGCGTCCCAAGTGGCCGTAAGAGCCCCTGTGCGTGTGCTCTCCCGGCGGAATCGTGAGCAAATAAGACTCCATGGCGTGCTCGCCGTCGGTTTCGGAAGGCTTTGCGAGCTCCTCGTAGCAAGCGGCATCTTCTTCTATCTTGCGGCGTTCGTCCGCGCGGATTATGTGAACCGGCCTGTCGCGGCGGTATTCTTCAAAAAGAAACTCCAGGTTTATGTCCAGAACGTCTGCCAATGTAAGCAGAGTGTCAATCGCCGGAGAAACCCTGTTGCGCTCTATTTGCGAGACTAGGCTTTCGCTCACGCCGGCTTGCTGCGCGACAACTTTAAGAGTATATCCCTTTTTTTCGCGTACCGTGCGTAGTTTTTCACCAAACCGATACGGAACCTGTTTGCTTTGCGTAGACATCGTTATACTGTTTCTCCTTGTTTTTTTCCAGAATAAAGCGCATGTAATGGTCTTCCAGCGTGGAGTGCGGTCCCGGCAGGTTCATCCTAAGACGTGCTTTTGCGTTGTCGCGTCTTACGGAATAAAGAAGATAGAACTGGCGTGGGTCTTTGTTGTTCTGCTGGTCGTATTCCGGCTCTTTGTTCAGGAACTTTGAAACCTCGTCACGTCCTATTGCGCTAATTCCTTTGTCTCTAAGAATCTGTTTTAATCTTTGTATATCCTCGTAGGAAAGCCCGAAAAGAAACTCTTCCATAGCCATGGAAACTTCCGGGTCACTTAATTTTGATGAAATAAACTTGCACCACTGATCATCCATCTCTATAGAAAGCAAAAGCAACTCGCTTGTTCCGACCATAGTGCCGAAAACAGGCGCAAGTTTCCGCCGCGCCATCCAGACAGACTCCAAAACCGGTGCCATGTCCGCTACGTTCTGGTCACTGCGGTGCTCCCACAGCACAATCAGCGAGTACGCGACCTGCTGGCGCAAATCAACGGGGATTGATGTGTTGTCGAGCAGAGAAAGGTAAACATCCTCCGCCATAAGAGTGAACATCAAGTTTATGCTTGCTTTTTGGAACTCCGCTGTCTCGCTTTTAGAAAAGCGGCATTCCACGGCGATTTTCATCATAGAGGTGAAAGCCTGGAACTTTGCGACAAGGAATCCTTTTCCAAGAATGGCTTTTGTTGGCAAATGCAAAATTCTGTCGCTGCCACGCTGTGCAAGAAGCGACTCTACGAGCGTCTTTTCTGTTCTGAGTTCTGCCGAATATTTCTGCTGCTGAAAAAGAGAAGGGAAGTGCGCGATGTTCCGCGTAAGGCGTTCCAAGTCTGCCATGCGGTTCGCAAAAACTTCCAGCGTTTCCGGTGAAATTGACTTAAGTTTGTCGAACATCAAGTTTACAAGGACGCGCTCTTTATCCGTCAAAACAACGAGGTTAGTGGAAAATTCGTCGTTCAACTCGTCTTTATCGTAGAACTCTTCGATATCGACAGACTCAAAGTTGCTCTGCTCGTTGTCCATACTTTTCCCACCTCCCATGAAAAGTCTCTTTGTGTATATACGGCGCGCTTCTTGTACGTCACGAACTCGCCAAACTTGCGCGACTTGCGAAGTGCCCCTGCGCAATTTGCGAAGCGCATTTTTTTAGTTTTACTTAAGTATTGTATCATAACTTAAAAAAAAATGATATATCATGAAAATTTTTCTACCGATAGTGACAATATGAGAGATTCGTTTAAAAAGTGTTTTACCAGAGCGCTCAAAGTGCGCAAAACTGTCGCTTGTGTCGTGTTCGTTTTTATGTTCGCCTTGGTCGCTGCGGCCGACCTTAGCATAGAAGTTTCCGACCTGCGTATAGAAGAATACCCGGACGGCGGCTATCTGCTTTTTATCCGGCAAAAAGAAGGCGTTAATTCCGTAATGCTTACAGAAACGACGAAAGACCCTTCCGGCGTAGAGTCTAACTATGCGTACAGGGCTTCCGAATACAACAGCATAAACGGCGACGAAAAGCGGATGCTCAACGGCGAGTTTCTTGTTTCCGAATACTCAAAAAACAGCCTTATAGACTCAACAGTACAGGCCGACGCAAAGCTGGGCAAGGCTTTCTGCATATATATTCCCACGACGCTCGTCTACGGATATCCGTGGTCGCGAAACGGAACGGTAGAAATTTCAAAAGGAACGTTCATAAACATCCGCACGTTTGAAATGCCCTACGGCGACTATACAGGCGGCTTCCTTGACAACCCCTTTATGTTCGATTTTGTCCAGAAACCAAAGCCAGAACCGGAGCCGGAAGTCGTTCTTACGGACGCATATAACCCCGTTGCGGCGGCTGCGTTCGAGGATATTGCCGATTCCGGAAGCGGAACTTTCATTATCTCAAAAGGCACAGAATCCATTGTTGACGATATTATGGAGTCGTTCAACAAAATCAACCCGAAAAAGAAAATTGACGTTGTGTTTGCCGTCGATGCGACAGGCAGCATGAAAGACGATATTCAGGTCGTGCGCAAAGACTTTATCCCGCGTCTTATAGAAGCTCTTAAAGATTGCGGTGACGTGCGGCTCGGCCTTATCCTTTACCGGGACTACACCGACTCGTTCCGTTACAAGGGACTTCCTGTAAAATATTTCCCGTTCACAAGCGACGTGGACACATTCAAGAGCCAGCTGAACTCGTTCACGATAACCGGAAAAGAAGGCGGCGACGTGCCGGAAGCTGTTTACGAAGCTCTTTATGCGTCGTTGAGCTTTTACGACTGGCGGCAGGACGCACAGCGCAAAGTTATCCTGATTGGTGACGCGGAGCCGCATCCAAAGCCGCGCGGCAGCACGATAAAGTGTACCAAGGAGCTTATCGATTCGCTGGCGCAGGAAAAAGATGTCACCGTAGACGCAATCATCATCCCGGATCACAAGGAAAGAAGATAAGTAGAGGGGGAAGTCTCCCCCTAGGGAGCGACCCTACGCGTTGCCAGCGAAGCGTTTCAATGCGTAGGGGAACGACAGTCCAGTGGACTGTCGTTAGCGAGTCTCCCGGAGAGCTGTGCTCGTAGGGCGCCGCACACGGTTGCGGGCTACCCTCACGCCTAAGGGGCTACCGCCCCCTAAAACCCCCGAAGCAATTATATTTGAAATATTTTAGACTCGTTTAACATTTATCAGTTTTGAAAGTTCAGCCACAAAGGTCTGTGTTTCGTTTTTACAAGCAAGTAAAATAGTTTCGCCAATTGTACTGTTTCCGATGAATATATTCAGATTCCTAAGAATATCCATACCTATCAAAATATTGCCTGTACGATCATAACTGACAGAAATAGGAAAATTACCAAGCATAAGATTTCCAAGAGAAAAACTGTTCGCCGTATGTTTGAAAGATATACTGTTTAGTTCCATAAATCTTTTGCTTTTGAATTTCTTTTTGTCATCATCGCGTTTTGCTTTTGAATCGTTTACACCGAAAGAAATTGTCTTTGCAATAGAATTATCAAAACAGTCCTTCTGTTTTAGTTTGTATGCTGTTTCTTCTGATATTCCGAGTTTTAAAACAGGAAAAGAGGTATGCGGACATCCTGTGTCAATTTTAACGTTTACTGCTGAAAAGTACATTCCATTGAGTTCGAAAGATGCAGTTGTTCGGAATTCGTTTTTGGAATTTAGCTTAATTTCAAGAAACTCATTATTCATCATAGAAAATATCTTCCTCATTCTCTATGCTGTCGTTGTAAACCGGAGTAATAATGTTATCTTCTGAATACAATGCGTCCGATTCAGCGTTGGGTTCTGTGCCAATGAATCCGATATAACCATCTTCTTTCATATTAGAATTTTTTGGTTTGTACAAAATAATCCAAATATCATGGATTTCTGAAAGCTGTTCTTTGTAAACTTTCATTCCCTTTGAGATATCAGAAAGCGTATATTTTGGCATAGGAACCTCCTGAAAAGTCTTGTTATTAGACTCTATAATAATTATAAGGCTGTTTTTTTGATAATTCAATAACCTTTGAAAACACCGCCCCACATCGTTTACGACGCTAAACAATTAGACAACACGAGGATTTTGCGGTATAGTGGAAATATGCTTGCTATGGCGATGTGCAAAAAAAATGCGGATTTCTTGGTGACACCACTTGATTTGCGGTGTGGTGGTCGTAAAATCTTCACAACACAACACAACACAACACAACACAACACAACACAACACAACACAACACAACACAACACAACACAACACAACACAACTGATATAGCCTGCATTTTAAACTGGAATTATGCCTGTTTGTTTGAACCGAATTTCGGTGCGAACGAACAGGCTTTTTAATTTTAAACAAATTGGGGGTAAAAGAATGAAAAGGATTTTTAAAATAACCGCGTTATTTGCGGCAATTTTGATGATTTTTTGCCTAACAGGATGCGGTGATAATGCCGGTGGTACTCCGTCTGAACAACAGTACGTCGCGCAAGAAACGCCACTGACGCTAGAGGCTATTGCAGCAGGTACGATTACGCTGACAAATCCGTGGTCTACACTTAAGTACAAGAAAAACGGCGGTGATTTTGTGAGTGTAACTGCAAGCGCGAACACAATTGCTGTTGCCGCTGGGGACAAAGTTGCGTTTTATGCGGACGGCTCTGAGAATACTTATGATTCAAATACAACTACAGTGACAGCGTTAAGAATTAGTTGTAACAGTGACTGCTATGTTTACGGAAATGTTATGAGCCTTTTGAGTTCATCAGACTTTAAAAATGCCACGTCCATTAGTACAGAATATGCATTTGCAGAATTATTCTATTATTTCGATGATTCCGCACACATTTATACAAATACTCATATTAAAAACCATGCGCAAAAGGCACTTGTGCTTCCCGCGGCGACGCTGGCAGATAGATGCTATAACGGTATGTTCTGTGGCTGTAAAGGATTGACGAGCGCGCCAGCCCTTCCTGCAACGACGCTGGCAGATGGTTGTTATCAATCAATGTTCATTGACTGTACAGGATTGACGAGTGCACCTGCTCTTCCCGCGACGAGTCTGGCTGCTTATTGCTATTTTTTTATGTTCTATGGCTGTACAGGATTGACGAGCGCGCCTGCACTTCCTGCGACAACACTGGCAACTTCTTGCTATTATGGTATGTTATGGAACTGTACGGGTTTGACAAACGCACCTGCACTTCCTGCGACAACACTGGCAAATGGTTGCTATAACAGTATGTTTCATGGCTGTACGGGTTTGACAAACGCACCTGCTCTTCCCGCGACGACGTTGGCATATTATTGCTATGAATATATGTTCACTAATTGCACAAGTTTGACGAGTTCGCCGGTGCTTCCCGCAACGACACTGGCAGTGAATTGCTATTATGAGATGTTCAAAGGCTGTTCGAATTTGAGTTCAGTAACTTGCTTGGCAACAAATATTTCAGCATCAGGGTGTACTAATGATTGGTTATCTGGGGTGGCTTCGACAGGTACGTTCAATAAAGCAGCTTCAATGAATGACTGGCCTTCAGGTGCATCTGGAATCCCAAGCGGCTGGACAGTACAAAACTATTCCGCGCAGTAACCCGCAAGTTGCGTGAGGGGGTGGAACACCGCGCAAAGCGCGTTCTGGCGTATCACGCCAGAATGGAGCGTTAGCGGAAGTGTGGAACACCCGACCGTAAGTTCGCGTCTGGTCGTTTTACGACCACGCGAACGACGGGCACGCCCCTTATATTTTTTCTTATCTAATTACAGCGCGGAGTTTTCGGGGAGTTTTTTCCAGTCGATGATGGCGAGCTTCTTGTACTCCTGCGGCAGTGTGAGTGCGGAATCCGGCGCGTCAAAGTACGCGATTATTTCTTCAAGGATTGGCCGTGCTGCATCCCATTTTTCGTCTTTTATTCTCATGTGAGCAATTTCGAAAAGAGCCGCAATGCGTGTTCCAAGGTCGTCGCCGAAGCGCTCTATTATCGTGTTGTAGTAGAATTCGCTCGCTTTTTCGTTGCCTTCGTCGTATGCGTCCTGGGCAAGCTGCGTAAGCTCTTCTTTTGACAAGTTTTCTGGTACGGAATCCGGTACGGAATAGCATGAAAAGCAGGTTAAAATAAGAAGTGCCGCAAGTACGGCTGAAATATGTTTCATTTTGTCTTTCCTTTAATTCAATGTTGGCGGCGGGCGGAAAGCGCCTTAAGCCTTTTATAATAAAAACAACATTGTATGCGCAAGTTACACAACGACTGTAACATAGCGGCGCATTTCTTGCTAGATATTTAGTCGAGCGCTTTGTCCAAAACTTTTTCGAGCTGCTCGCCCATTTTGAGCGTATAAAGCTTTCCGCCCGAAAATCCTATGTATTGCCGGGTTTCGCGCGAATATAAAATGATATCGATGCCTTCTGAATAGTGCCACTGGTCTTTATCGATGTTCCATTCTTTGCCGGACATATAGTTTTGGGCACCGGTTCCCGCGTTTTTCAAAGCTTCTGCTAATACGTTGTCTTCTAGGAATTTGTCGTAAGCGGAGTAATAGTCTGTTGAATCAGAGATTTTTATATACGAAACGTCTGTGTTTTTATCAATTAGAATGTTCAGAATGGTGCCAGCAGATTCTTCTTGCGTAAAAGAAAAGTTTATTTCGTTTTGTTGAAGCTTAAATGCGTCATGGAACATTAGGTTTGAAAGAACTTCATCGTCTTTTATGCACAAAACGGTATATGTGCCCTTAGTTTTTGTCGCAGTAATGGCATCGTAATAAGAGTGAGTTTCGCAAACTGCCTTGTATGCAGCCAACGGAATGTAGGTCTGGGCGGTCAAAGCCGCGCAGCAAAAAATCAAAATAAGTATAAAAGCTTTTTTCATGGTTTCCATAATACAAAATAACAATATATTTTCAAGCACGTTTTCTCTGAAACTTTTTCAATCTGTTCGAGCTGTTCGCCATGTTCGCCGGTTTTGAGCGTATAAATCTTAATTTTGTAATTAAAAGGCGTATTTTTTTTCTTTTGTTTTTTTAAGTTTAGATGTATAATTGTTTCACAATTTATGCTTTTTGTTCTGCTAATGTAAGCTAATGTAAATAGTTATGAGGAGTCGTATTATGAAAGCAAGTGTCGTTTCTTATCAAGACAGAAAAATAGACAAAGCTTTTTTCTTTTGTCTGCTTTTGGGTTTCGTTCTTCCTTTTGTGAGCATTGGTCCCCTGGCATTCCTTTCAAGAACCATGAGTGTCAATGAATTCATTGCTGTTATTACCGACACGGTTTTAATCATTTATTCCGTGGTGTGCTTTATTTTAGTACCTTTTATCCTGTACAAGTTCTATTCAAAAAAATTCTATTCATGCGGTGAAAGTAAGGAAGATGTAAGATGGTTTAACCTTTTTACAAAAAAATGGTATATGGGGAGCATCGCGATTGTAATTGCGCTTTATGTCGGTTTTGCTTTTCTTATGGACTTGCGGTGCACGCAGCGTGGTATTCATTTTGCTTCTTATGAGGGTGCCGAACAATTATACGGACTGATTTGCACCACAATGAGCGGTTGTTTTACTCTTGCGCCGGCCTGCTTCATTTTTTTGATGAAGAGGCTTGAAAAATCGCTTACATGGCTTCCGCACGCAAAAGAGTACCAGCTGATGCCGTTTATGAACAGGCTTTTGGTGCCTACTTTCATCAATGTTCTTGGTCTGCTTTTGGCGTTCCAGATGGTTATAGTTGTTCCTGCCAACATGAAATTGGAAAGGACAGATTTGATTCTTAGATTTATGCTGCCTGTTTCTTTGATATGGGCAACTAATATTTTGTGCTGTATGGTTATCACCATAAAATCTATTCTTTCAAGCGTATCTGCCGTTCAGGAATATACAAGAAAGCTTTCTGTCCGTGAATACGATATGGAGCCGCTTGCCGTTACATTGCGCTGCGAAATTGGTGATTTGGTGAACAACATCAATGTTTTCAAAGAGATAACAAGATCGCTTCTTTCTGATATGGTGGAATCTACAAGAACTTCTTCGGATACAGCCAAGGAACTTGTGAACAATCTTTCTTCTGCCAACGAGAACGTCAAAAAGATTACGGAAAACATAAATCTTGTTCAGAGCGATATGAATTCACAGGCTGCCGGCGTTGAAGAGTCTGACACGGCTGTTACGCAGATTTTGTCACGTCTTAAAGACCTTAATAACAACATTGAGGAGCAGGTTGCTTCTGTAAACGAGTCGTCTGCCGCTGTTGATGAAATGGTTGCGAATATCGATTCTGTTTCCAGGATTCTTGACAACAACGCCCTTTCTGTTGAGCAGCTCGATAAGGCTGCCTCTGAAGGACGCGTAAGTGTTCAGAATGCTGTTGAAGTTTCAAATGCTATTCTTGAAAAATCGTCCGGTGTTATGGAAGCCACAAAGATTATCCAGAACATCGCAAGTCAGACGAACCTTCTTGCTATGAACGCGGCTATAGAGGCAGCGCACGCCGGTTCTTCCGGTAAGGGTTTCGCGGTTGTTGCAGACGAAATTCGAAAGCTTGCCGAGCAGTCGAACACACAAGGTAAGTCGATAAACGAAAACCTTAAGTCGCTTTCGGAATCGATTACGCTTATTACGTCCACAATTACAGAGGTTCAGAAGAAATTCGAAGCGATTTATGATATTTCACAGACAGTCCGGACGCAGGAGAACACTGTTAAGAACGCCATGGATGAGCAGTCTGCCGGTAACAAGCAAATTCTTGACGCGATGCACAATATTAATGACACTTCTTTGACTGTAAAAGACAGCGCGAAGGAAATGCTCGACGGCGCAATGCAGGTTGCAAAAGAGATGAACAGTCTTTCTGAAATTACGAGCCGCATTGGTGAAAGTATGATTCTTATGACAGAAAGCGTTGATGGAATTGCGGGTGCTATGAAGGTTGTTGCGGACTCTTCTGACAAGAATATGGAGGATATCAACAAGCTCGATAAGGAAATTGGTGCGTTCAAACTGTAACGGGAGGTACTAGAACAAAAATCGATTTTTTGATAGTATTCAGTTCCAGTATGGAAACTGAGCAAACTAATTACAAGATAAATCTCAATCTGGTTGTTTGCGGTTTTCATTTTTTTTGTGATTTCAACGGCGGAATTCTTATCTAAGGATTCCGCCTTTTTTTTGCGTTAGTAGGGAGCGGCTCTGCGCGTTGTCAGCGAAGCGTTTCAATGCGCAGAGTAAAAACAGTCCAGTGGACTGTTTTTAGTGATTGCCAGCTCGCGTGAGCGAGCATTTATATAATATTCCTATAGCAACCGGAGCGTAGCGACGGATTCTCCCGAAGAGCTGTGCTCTGAGGGGTACATTAAAGAAAAGAATATACGAACAGTTATAGTATCTTTATGAGGAGTATATAGATATGAAGCGGACTGACATCAAAAAAGTTCTTATTATTGGCTCGGGACCGATTGTTATTGGTCAGGCATGCGAGTTTGACTATTCGGGTACGCAGGCATGTAAGGCTTTGCGCGAGCAGGGATACAAGATTGTGCTTGTTAACAGCAACCCTGCGACTATTATGACCGACCCGGTTATGGCGGATGCGACGTACATTGAGCCGCTGAACGTTGAGCGTCTTTCTCAGATTATCGAAAAAGAACGTCCGGATGCGCTGCTGCCGAACCTTGGCGGACAGACGGGCTTGAACATGGCTATGGAACTTAACAAAGCCGGCGTTCTGGACAAATACGGCGTTCAGGTTATCGGTGTTAACCTTGATGCTATTGAGCGCGGTGAAGACCGTGAAGTTTTCAAAGAGACGATGAAGAGCCTTGGCATAGACACGCCGCGTTCAGGCATTTGCCACACTGTTGAAGGCGCGGAAAAAATCGCCGAGGAAATAGGGTTCCCGCTTGTCGTTCGTCCGGCTTACACGATGGGTGGTCAGGGCGGTGGCTTCTGCTACAACGTAGAGGAGCTTCGCACAATCGTAATGAACGGTCTTGATCTTTCAATGACGCACCAGTGCTTGATTGAAGAGTCGATTCTTGGCTGGGAAGAGCTTGAGGTAGAGGTTGTTCGCGATTCAAAGAACCAGATGATTGCCATCTGTTTTATAGAGAATATAGATGCTGTCGGCGTTCACACAGGAGACTCGTTCTGTTCCGCGCCGTTCCTTACAATCGACAAAGATTTGGAAGAGCGCCTTAAAAGAGACGCATTCAAGATTGTTGAGTCTATCGGCGTTATCGGTGGTACGAACGTTCAGTTTGCGCATAACCCAAAGACAGGTCGCGTCGTTATTATCGAGATTAACCCAAGAACGTCGCGTTCATCTGCGCTCGCTTCTAAGGCGACAGGTTTCCCGATCGCACTTATTTCCGCAAAGCTTGCTTCTGGCATGACGCTCGACGAGATTCCTTACTGGCGCGATGGTACGCTTGAAAAATACACACCAGGCGGAGCTCCGGACGGCGACTACGTTGTACTGAAGTTCGCTCGCTGGGCTTTTGAAAAGTTCCGTGGTGTTGAAGATTCTCTCGGCACCTCGATGAAAGCAGTTGGCGAGGTTATGTCTATCGGTAAGACTTTCAAAGAAACTTTCCAGAAAGCTATCCGCGGTTTGGAGAACGGACGGAGCGGTCTTGGCTTTGCGAAAGATTTTAACCGGAAGTCAGCTGATGAATTGTGCGAGCTTCTTAAGACGGCTTCTAGCGAGCGGTATTTCCAGCTTTACGAAGCTATTCGTAAGGGTGTCTCGCTCGACAAGCTTTACGAAATCACATACGTAAAAAAATACTTCCTTGAACAGATGAAAGAGCTCGTTGACTTGGAAGAAGAGATGCTCAAAAATCCTGGTCGCGTTCCGGCGGACGATTTGCTTATCCGCGCTAAGAAAGACGGATTCAGCGACAAGTACCTTTCAAAGATTCTTAAGGTTGCTGAAAAAGATATCCGTAACCGCCGCAAGGAGCTTGGCGTTACAGAAGCATGGCTTGCAGTTCCTGTAAGCGGCGTTAAGAACGCGAACTACTACTATTCCACATACAATGCGCCGGACAAGAGCGTTGCTACGGACAACAAGAAGAAGATTATGATTCTTGGCGGCGGTCCGAACAGAATTGGTCAGGGTATTGAATTCGACTACTGCTGCTGTCATGCGGCTATGCAGCTTAAGGAAATGGGATACGAGACGATTATCGTAAACTGTAACCCAGAGACTGTTTCTACCGACTACGACACTTCTGACAAGCTTTACTTTGAGCCTGTTACGACAGAGGATGTTCTTCAGATTTACGAAAAAGAAAAGCCATTCGGCGTTATCGTTCAGTTCGGCGGTCAGACACCGCTCAACATTGCGCGCGAGCTTCAGGAAAACGGCGTGAACATTCTCGGTACTTCGATTGACTCAATCGATATTGCAGAAGACCGCGACCTTTTCCGCCACATGATGGAGAACCTTAATATCCCGATGCCGGAAAGCGGAATGGCCGTTAACTTTGAGGAAGCAAAGGCAATCGCCGAAAAAATCGGCTACCCGATTATGATTCGCCCATCGTTCGTTCTTGGCGGTCGCGGTATGGAAGTTATCTACGACGAAGCTACTTTGAAAGAGTACGTTGAAAAGGCTGTCGGCGTTACGCCTGACCGCCCGCTCCTTATTGACCGCTTCTTGAAGAACGCTTTGGAGTGCGAGGCAGATGCTCTTGCTGACAGTAAGCACGTTTACATCCCGGCTGTTATGGAGCACGTTGAGCTTGCGGGTATTCACTCCGGTGACTCGGCTTGCGTAATCCCGCCTGTGAACATCCCGAAAGACAACCTTGAGACAATCAAGGAATACACGAAGAAAATTGCAGAATCACTCCATGTTTGCGGTTTGATGAACATGCAGTACGCTATCGAAGACGGCAAGGTTTACGTTATAGAGGCGAACCCGCGCGCAAGCCGCACTGTTCCGCTTGTTTCAAAGGTTTGTGACACGCAGATGGCGCGTCTTGCTACCCGCATGATGCTCGGCGAGTCTTTGGAGAGTCTTGGCCTTAAAGACAAGGTAATCCCTTACTACGGCGCGAAAGAAGCTGTTCTTCCGTGGAGCCGCTTCCCAGGAGTTGACCCGATTCTTGGCCCGGAAATGCGTTCTACAGGCGAGGTTCTTGGCCTTGCAGAGACGTTCCCGCTGGCTTTCTACAAGTCGCAGGAAGCTGCCGGTTCGGAGCTGCCGCATGCGCCGGCTGCGTGGGAGAACAAGAAAGTTCTTATCTCGCTCAGCAACAAGGAAGGCCAGCAGGATCAGGTTCTGACGATTGGAAAAACATTGAAAGACTTGGGCTTCACTTTGGTTGCCACGGAAGGCACCGCCGATTTCTACAACGCGAACGGAATTAAGTGCGAGGTTGTAAACAAGATTGGTGGCGGTCGCCCGGACGTTGTTGACTTGATTATGAACAAGGAAGTTTGCCTTGTTATCAACACTCCGAAAGCAAAGCGCAACTATGCAGAAGACCGCAAGACAATCCGCAAGGCTTGCTTGAAGTACAAGGTAAGCTATATCACGACGCTGGCCGGTGCTATGGCGGCTGTAAAAGGCATTGCCAGCGTAAAGAACGGCAACGGCGGTGAGGGCGGTGTCCGCAGCCTGCAAGAATACCACAGCTTAATTAAATAAAAAAGACAAAGATGGTGGTAGATCTTGTCGAAACCTCCATCTTTGAACTCTTATTTTGAGAAGCTGTCGAGAAACTCGACAGCTTTTTCTATTTTTTCTCTTTCGGAAACCTTTCTGTTGGAATTCCTTCTATCGGATGACCATCCACTTCGATTACCCTTTGATATGGTTTCTTTTTTGGAACAAATATATCCTTAATAAAATCAACAAATTCTTTAGGTGTCCTTTCTTCATGGGTTGAACACCATAAAGATACTGAGATAGAAAAATCTAAATTATGATATTTCAATGAATAAACTTTCCCATGTCCTTTTGAATACTTAAAATATTTTCTTACCAGATTGGTAAAATCTATTCTCTGAACTTGTTCTAAAATGGTTTTACAGTCAATATTATTGATTTCTTCTGATGAAACTAATTCATTATTCATGTCGTAAGATTCTTTTGCAACAGAGTATTGTTTTAGACCTTCTCTGTTTTCGATGATTCTGATTAATTCTTTTTTTATTTCTCCAGGTTTGTTCTCTGTTGTGGCAATGGATGCTTCCAAATAAACGATAGGTGGTTTTGGAATAGGTTTGTAATAGTATTCTTCAGGTTCTTGTGGTTCTTCCCGGAATTCGCAGGGAATAAGATATGGAAATAATTTTCGAAGATTGAAATAATAAACATGATTATAAAATTCTTCTTCTGAGGTATATGGCTTTATTTCTTTATTCAAAACCATTGTCTCTGTGATTATCTGTATTCCTAGTTCAGTGTATTTTTGTAATACATCAGGAATGGAATACCCCTCATACTGTAAATCTTCATCCATGTTTTCCCAATTTATACTCTGAGTATCGCCTATCAAAAGCATATTTTGAGAGTCGAATGCTTTTACGAATTGATTTATCCGATATAAAACTTTCAAACAATCTTCTGTAAATCCTTCCTCTGGGTTTTCTATTGTGTCAGCAAATGTGCCCATTCTGCAATGAAAACCCAATAACTGTCCAGTAATTTTTAAAGTCTTGTAATGTATTTTTACTTCAATATCTTCTTCAGTGGAAGATAAGAATAAATGAATTTCCTTTGTTCGTACAAGCTCATCTATGTTTTGTTTTTCAAAATCTGTAAGTTTTCCGTGTTCATCAATAATCTCTAAGAAATAATCAGTTTCATTTTTTTCTGATATTGATTTTAAACGAGTATATCTAAAATATTCTTTATGTTCTGGATATATTTGTGTCCATTTATCATAGTCTTGCGGATAAACCTGGCACCATTTATCAGAACTATCAGCGGTGTAGAAAATTGAAATTTTTGCTTCTAAATATCTTTCCAGATGAAAATGTAAATCACTTATTGTTGTATATTTCAATCCATGATCAAACCAATGATAAATAGAAATGCCCATAAATTCCTCCTTATAGTCAGCAAAAGCAAATTGGATTTTCTGTTTCATTTGAAGTTTTTAGTAAATCCAAAAAATCCTCATATTCCTCTGTATGTTTAGACCCACTTTTTATGAAAAGTTTTGTGATTTCTTCCTCAAATTGTTTATTCATTTCTATTGGAATTACATCAGTATGATTTTCGTAAAAATTGTAATAAAGACAGGGGAACTCTTCTTTACCACCAAAATCATCTAATATGAATGGCAATGTCTTAAATTTATAATGTGCTTTCCATAAATCATGTTCACAGACAGATGATTTCCATTCATGAAATTTTGCTGTATAACGTGCTGCAAGTACTTTATTTGCAGTTATTTGAGGCGGTAAAACTAATTCTAAATCACAAGGCTCTTGAACTATATATTTATCTAAATCTGTTTTCTTTGTTTTTCCTTTTTTCCAGCAATCACACATAACACAAAAGCATAGTGACATATTACACTCCTCCTATGATTCATAATATATTATTGATTATAACCCATTTATAGGGTCATATATTGTCACTGTAAAAATATTTTTATACTTTTTTTAGATGGGGTAGGAACTGCTAATGGAAGATAACCTCAGAGACATATCTATAGGACAGTTCACTAATCTAGGAGAAATACTATTCGTAACGAATGTAAATGTGTGAAGTTTTTAGCGATAGACATAAACAAGTGTATTTAGCATGCAAGCTTTTAAAGAGATAGTTTTTTTTATGTCTCACAAACTTAATGCACGTTTCGAAAAAATGCGTTATAATATGTTTGATTTCATGAAGGGGGTACGTTATGACTGAAAAATTAGAGTCGCTTTATAACTGGTTTGACATGAAAAGAGACGAAATTATCTCTGGTCACGAAAATGAACGGGTACTGATTTCTAACAACGAAGTTATCGATTATTATCCCGATGAAAGAACCGCTGTTGCAGAGGCATTAAAGAAAGGATTGAAGCAAGGTGATTTTTTAGTTCAGCGTTGTATTACTGAAGAAGAAGAATTACAGATGTTCTACAATGTGAATCTGGCGGTTGGGTATGGTTACTAAGTAATTTTCTGTAAAACTCCCACTCAATACACAATCTATAATTCTTGATGTTGAGCTGCATATTCCTGTCATAGATGGAAACTCCGAAAAAATCATAGCTATAAAATCCAAAGCCCTTGTTGATACAGGAGCTAACAGTTCTTGCATCAGCAAAAGACTGGCGAGCGCATGCCAGCTTCGTCCTGTTTCTGCATTAAAGATGATATCTGCTCACTAAAAACGAACTGATAGATTTTACAGAATTATAAAAAATATCGATAAAACTCGCACTTTCCCCAGACCTGGCGTTTTTTATCCTCATTCTATTTCTATTGTGTCATCATAATTTACGGTCAAAAATCCATTCGCAGGGTCGCTATTTGACACTCTGTATGTGATATAATGCTTTACAAAGATGGAAAGCAAAACATATATCGCAATAGACTTAAAATCATTTTACGCCTCTGTTGAATGCCATGAGCGCGGGTTGGATCCGCTTGCCACAAAGCTTGTTGTGGCGGACAAAAGTCGCACCAGCAAAACTATCTGCCTGGCTGTTACGCCGGCACTAAAAGCTTACGGACTTTCCGGGCGGAGCCGGCTTTTCGAGGTTGAGGCAAAAGCCCGCGAAATAAAGCGCCAGACAGGAAAAGAGCTTGAATATCTTGTCGCCGTCCCTCGAATGGCTCTTTATATCCAGTATTCAACGCGTATTTACAACATCTATCTTAAATATTTTGCGCCGGAAGATATTCACGTTTATTCAATTGACGAAGTTTTTATCGATGCGACAAGCTATCTTCCGTATTACAACCTTAATGCGCGTGAGCTTGCGACGCGCGTAGTCCACGACGTTCTTTCTGAGACTGGAATCACGGCGACATGCGGAA
>JAEEGK010007130.1_pt1 | contig 26676 bp, 20 predicted proteins | sample 8958771 | NCBI WGS metagenome assembly JAEEGK01 (sample SAMN16246547, study PRJNA631951) | gut metagenome | biome: gut microbiome; feature: rumen; material: SC-attached | host: Bos | place: Iran: Karaj | collected 2018-10 | reverse complement strand
TACGGGTTCATTAGCCCATACCAGATCAGCAAAACGTTCCTGTACTACTCCAAGTTCCATGTCTATCATTTTAGTTTCTCCTTTGGTCTATTCCTGTAAACCAAATTTAGTTTATCGCAATAAACCAAGTTTGTCAACAGTAAATTTTTAAATAAAATAAAAAAACTGCAAATCTTTTATGATTTACAGTTTTATATAAGTTTCTAGTTACAGTTATAAAGGCAGTCTCATGTCGGTATATCTGTTTTCTCTGTCTTTAAATCCAATCTTTGAATATATCGGATATCCTTCTTTTGTTGCGGAAAGATCAATTCTCCCCAGTCCTCTTTCCTTTCCGTACGCAACAAGATTTTTCATAAGCTGAGTACACAAACCTTTTCCGCGATATTCAGGCAAAGTATATACGCTTAAAACATCTCCGTATAAACCGTTTAACAGAATGGAATTTGCAGGCATCTCTATGATATGCAGATACGCAACCGAAACGATTTTCTCATCATCCTTCGCAATAAACGCTACAAGTTCTGTTCCAAGTTTTCTTTCGAAATAATCAGGGAGTTGTTTTTCCATCCCTGCTCTTTCCTCATCGGAAACGCTTCCGAAATCATCCACCATATATGCAATTCTTAATTGAATCAGTTCATCAATATTCTCTTTTGTGGCAATGCCGTATGTAATGTTCATGTTTTTTTTCAATCCTTTTCATTTTATTCTAAAATCATACGAATACAATTCTATTTTGATATAATAACCTTCTGTTAGCAACAGAAAAATAAAAAACTGTAAATCAAATTAATGATTTACAGTTTCCATTTCTGCCGGCGACCGGAATCGAACTTCTTGTCGCGGCGCAAATACTTACAGAAAGGAGTTTTGCGGTCTCACTAATAATCCTGAACCCACTTTAGAACCTACTTGTTTTGATATTAGTTCAGTTTACAATAATATAATATCTCATGTATATAGACAGTATATTTGTTTATGTATAATTATTCTTTTATTATAACAGTTTTTGCTATATTTATAGCCTCCTCTTTGCTAAATTCTTTTTTGGACAGGCTTAATACATAATAATTATCAGCTCCTTCTTTTACAAACCAAAAATACCAATAATCGCCAACCAAATCTAATTTGCTTGTATCAACGCCCTGCTCTTTCATTGTCTCTATTTCGGCTTGAGTATATAAATCATGGCTTTCTTCAAGCATGATTGCAGGCCACTGATTATTGGAACGTTCCAATCCTATAACCTCAAGGTAATTTGCAGTTGTATGATTTTCTATTCTTACTCCCGATAATTCCGGAATACCGTTTTTATAAGTTATATTAGTTATATTTGCAGGTGCTTTACCTATCATTCCTGAATAAAACCATTCAAACGGAGTTCCTTCTTCAACTTGATTAAGTTCATAAGACAATGGTTCTATGTAAAAGCATCCACCATAACCACCATATTGATAAAAAGGACTTAAACTATATCCTTGAGGAAGGTCTATGTTTGCTGTGAAATTATAATCCGTTTCACACCTTTCGATAGAATCCGAGTGTAAAAGCGGGTGCATTACAGGATCTACGACACCATATTCAGGAAGATCGTCATAATTTAAATCAGCATAATACAATTCTTTTAAGGTAAATCCTTGAATTAAATAAACAATCCTCTTTTCATTTCCATCCATGTAGATGTCAAAATCATAACCTTCTACAGATTGTTTTTTCTCTTTCGCCTTCTCGTGTAGTGAAATACCTTCCAAACTGAAGCTTTCTTTACGCAAAGTATTAGAACGAACTGCATAAACAAACATATAATTCTTATTAATTGGATGTAAATATACCATTTCTCCGTCAGAACTTACAAATTGTTCGCAATAGTCGTCTCCTTGTGTACTATCACATCCAATATATGTCAAATCCATTGATTGTGTTACTGTCATATCTTCTTTTGAATAAACAAAAAGTCCATATGCTGCACTGAAAATAATCTTCTTTTTATCAGCATAAAGAATCTTAGCTAAATCCGAATATGCTCCCGCCTGTGCATCCAGGTTTACCTTTGCCGGTTTGATTTCTATATAACCCATTGGAATATTCTCAACATAGTAATCCACCAAGTTTTTTGAATCTCCGTTAACTGTCAGAGATATTCCAAGATGTGGTCCTGTCGATAATCCGGTGTTTCCAAGTTCACCAATAACATCCCTGGCTCTGACTTCATCGCATTCTTTTACGGAAATACTGTTTAAATGATGATACTCAATTACAGCATTTGATGAAAGAAGTTTAACCGTGTTTCCGTAGCCTTCTTCCCAGCCTGCAAAGATCACCGTACCATCGGCTATTGCGTGTACATTATCTCCGATATTTCCTGCAATATCGGTTTCCGGGTGTTTTTTCTCATCATATTCTGCTGATATTCTTGTGCTATTCGTTGGCCAAACCGCAAAACAATCAAATGATTCCGTAAGGGCTTCCATGCCTATAATAACCGTATCCTTAAGCCAATCATCCATATTACTGCTATATATACTTTTAGAAACCGCCTCATAAGTTATATCCGGATTGTTGGTAAGTACGATAAGCTTACTCGGACATGCTGCTCCGGGGTCCTTGCCTACCAATATCTTTTTATATTGATATGCCTGATCGCCTTCAACTACATACAGACCATCCTTATATTCGTAATCTATACCCATATTTTCAGGTTCTTTGGGCATATTCTCATAGCCAAACTCTTTAATATCTATTTCTTCGTTTTTTGAATCAGCTTTGTTTCTTAAAATACGAAAGCCGTAATCAGCTTTACCTTTGTCAAACCATTCTGCTTCAATAACATAATACAATGAATAAACCGGAGGAACTTCTATCGTATGAGAAGTTGAATCATATGTGGTTTGATATATATTATTTTCGAAGTTTAATTCATCATTAATATTTTCTTCATCAATACACAAAACCTTAACAGAATCGGGGTCCTGTTCAAAATTTAATTTAAGCGTGTGCTTTTCATCATCCAACTGCAAAGTAGCTATGTTTAAATCATCAAACGGTGAAATGCCGTCCGCTATAACATTTTGATCCTTTCTTTTTTCCTTCCAGGACCAATGATATCCATACATACTTGCCTGAAGCATAGTGTCCGTATTATCGGATTCAATCATCAATTCGGGCGGTTTCTTTTCTGAAGGATCAATTCTCTTAGGATTGGTCAAAAAGCAAACCGCTGCAACTATAATCACAACAACGGCAATAACTATAATCCAAAAAGCTGGTTTCCTGTAATTAAGAACTCCTTTTACTCTGCCTTTCACGCCGTTCTCACCGAAAGCCAGGGGGCAAGCGGAAATTCTCTTTCTTTGAACAGCGCAGTCAAGGAGAGCCTGAGAATATAACGCAAGATAGCTTTTATCTTTGTCTTTTATGACCTTTTCGTCGCATGCCGACTCAATATCTTTGCAAAGAAGAATATACGCTATCCAGCAAAGGGGATTAAACCAATATATGGATAAAAGAAAGAAACCAAGCGGTTTCCACCAATGATCATGTCTTTTTATATGTGCATTTTCATGTGCGCAAACATATTCAATCGTCTTTAAGTCAAGGGTCGAGGGAATATAAATTACAGGTTTAAATATCCCGAGAATAAAAGGAGATTTTATATCGTCACTTACCATTACACGGCGACTGAATTCACTTGTTTTAACACTCAGAGGAGTGGATGCTCTTACCTGAGTTTTTAATTTAAAATAACTTACAAACGCATAAATAAACATTGCCGCCATACCAACAATCCAAATGACTGTAGCAATTGTTACGATTATCTGCATCGGATTTACGCCCGCTTCGCTCTGTGGCGCAAAGGTTTCGGTAATAATCGGATTTACAGCGTTATTTACCGCTTTAAATCCTGTATCTATCGATGGTGAGGCATTTGAGACAATGCTTTCCGAAACAATTTCACCGCTTGGCACGAGGCTTAATGCACTTTCAATCGAAAATGGAATCAAAAGCCTTAAGGCTACCAGTCCCCATAAAAGACACAAAATCCATTTGGGTGCTTTTTTTAGCAAAAGTCTAAGTGCAATTATCGCAAGGATTAACCACCCGGCAGTAAAACTTATATTCAAAATCTTAAGAAATATCGTACTCATCTTTCTTCCCTTCTTTAATTCAAGCCAAAAAACTCATCTTAAGAAATCTCATCAATTCTTCTTGAATTCATCAATCATCTTTTGAATTTCATCCGCTTCCTTGGCCGTCAGCTTTTTATTCGAAATAAAAGCTGCTATAAAAGCAGGCAAAGATCCGGAATAAGAATCTTCCACTATCTGCTTGCTCTTGGCAGAATAAAATTCATCCTTCGAAATAAGTGAAGTTACCTTTCCGTCTTCATTCTTAAATAAACCCTTTTCGCAAAGCTTGCGAAGCACGGTATATGTAGTGGACTTTTTCCACTCCAGTTCCTTCTCGCAAATCTTAACCAGTTCACCGCTTGCTACGGGTTCATTAGCCCATACAAGATCTGCAAAACGCTCCTGTACTACACCAAGTTCCATGTCTGTCATTTTAGTTTCTCCTTTGGTCTATTCCTGTAAACCAATTTTAGTTTATCGTAATAGACCAGGTTTGTCAACAGAAAAATTCTAAAAAATATATCAGTGTTTCCGGCAAAAACATAATAACGCTTGACTAGTATCGAATATCGATATACTATATTGATAGTCGATATTGTAGATATTCTATATATCATTGTATTAGGAGGTAAAGCTATGAGCGAAATTGATAAAACTCTTTTATCCGGAAGTATGGGAACAATGCTCTTAAAACTTTTATCAGAAAAAGACATGTACGGTTACGAAATGATAGAGACCTTAAGAGAGCGTTCTCAAAATGTTTTCGAGTTGAAGGCAGGTACCCTATACCCTCTCCTTCATTCTTTTGAAGCTAAAAATTATCTTACTTCATATGAAAAAGAAGGATTCGGAAAAATCAGAAAATATTATTCCATTACCAAAGAAGGCAAAAAATATCTTAAGAGAAAACTGGAAGAATGGAACACGTATAACACGGCGGTTCAACAGGTACTTTCTTTTAGCATCTGACGGAGGAATTACTATGACTAAAGAAGAATACTTGAACACTCTAAAAGATCAAATCAGGGATAAGCATGCCAAAGAGTTCGTTGGCGAAGAATATAAAGTACATATCGAAGACCAGATCGATGCTTACGTAAAGGACGGAATGAGCAAAGATCAGGCTGTTCTTGCGGCCGTAAAAGATATGGGAGACCCGGTAAATGTCGGAGCAAGCCTGGACAGAATTCATCGTCCTCACATGGAATGGAAATTCCTTGTATTTATTATTGCATTAAGCATTATAGGTCTGGCTATTAAATTATATTTGGAATTTTACACTAACGGGAGCTCGGCAAATTTTTGGTCGCTTTATCTCAACCAATGGCTTTTCCGATTAATCACAACAATTATCGGAATAATTATAATGTTGGTTGTATATCGTATGGATTACACCATATTGAACGGAAAAAGCAGAATTATCGGTATATGTTTTCTTTCCGTTCTATCTTTAATTATCTTCATTTTCGGACAAAAGCATGGTGGCATAATGGCTCGCCTTTACATCGGACATTGGGCTACCTATCTCAATTCATTTATCCTTTTGTACATTCCTGTATTCGGCGGAATACTGTATGAATACCGCGGTAAGGGAATATCAGCTATCATAAAAATCATCCTCTGGATGGTTTCACCTTTAATAGCTCTGCGAATAATGGATTTTAATGCACTCTTTATCATCTGGGTTATTGTCTTTTCAGAAATAACTTTGCTTTGGATTGCAATAGGTAAAAACTGGTTTACTGCAAAAAAACATATTTCAATTCCAGTTTCTTTATTGCCTTTTATCTGTTTTTTGTTTATATATGTTCTTCCTTTTATTCAAAATGCTCTTTTAAGAAGAATACAAGTTGCAGTAATGTGGCGTTTTGAAAAATATTTTTTTAGCAAATTGTCTTCAGAAACTTTGTCAGCTATGGAAAAGATATTTCTCTTTATTGCAAATATAATTAACAGACAGAAGTTATCGCATTTTACTGATGTTAAAGATGTTTTGCAAAACAGCAATTATTTTGGTAGCAGTGTCTCTGCACTAAGCTGTATGGATAACAAGCCTATTTACAGATCAGATCTGCTCTTGGGTAAAATATCTGCTCATTTCGGAATTGTTATAATGATTGGAATTATCATTTTAACTTTTGTTCTTTCGGCATACATATTGTTTATATCTTTTAAGCAAAAGAATAAACTCGGCTTTATCGTCGGAATAGCATGTTCTTTGGCTCTTGGTTTTGAAAGTATAACTAACATTCTGACAGTATTGGGTATTGTCGGGCTCAGCGATTCAATTCTGCCTTTCATCGCCGATGGCGGAGGAATTCTCATATGTCATTACATCTTCGCAGGATTGGTTTTGTCGGTATACAGATACAAAGACATCCGAAAAGAAAAGAAACAAATAAATGTCAACAAGGTACTTAGTGACTAAAAAAAGAAACTGTAAATCAGATTAATGATTTACAGTTTCTTTTTTTCTGCCGGCGACCGGAATCGAACTTCTTGTCGCAGCACAAATACTTACTGAAAGGAGGTTTGCGGTCTCACCAATAATCCTGAACCCACTTTAGAACCTACTTGTTTTGATATTAGTTCAGTTTACAATAATATAATATCTCATGTATATAGACATTTTTTTGTTTAAGTACTTATTCAATATAACTTAGTTATCATTCTACAACATAAATATAGCTGCTAATACAATATAGAATCTGACCATTGTATTCTACTCTCGACCAGCCAACATCAGTATTGATACCTGTCCGAGTAGCGATTTCCCCGGCGCTAAGAGTAGCAATAACTATAGAATCCTCATCGGTAACACTGGGCTTTGATCGTAAATTCACCAATTCTTTCGCAGTAACTCTTTCATTGCAAGTTGTAAATTGAGTCTTAAAACCAGAATTATCATCCGGAACTATTTGAGGTTTAGCCTCTAAATCCGTTGTCAGATAGTTTGACACCGCATAGCAAATTTGACCGTTAAATTCAAGCCTAGACCAACCATCCGGGCTCACTGCAGTTCTCAAAACGGTCTCTCCGTTCTTAAGAGAATGCACAATAGTACTATCCTCTCCCTGACTCGGTTTATCCCTTAAATTTGTTTCATTCTTAGCCGTTACGGTTTCATTAACCTCTGTCCAATTCAATAAAGATCCTTCATCAGCTACAACTTCTTCTCGCGGAGATTTATCCTTTGCTTCCTCTATCCCGTCGTATCCGAAATATGCAACATTTAAATCGACATCACCCTGAATTCCTTCGACAGCGCCTTTATTGGAATACTGCCACATTACAAACTGACCGTCATACGCCGGTTTGTTTTCAAGATTCGAAATATCCTGATTGTACCATGCAAGCCATACTTTATATTTTCTTTGTATTTGCGAAGTGTTCCATTTATTATCTTGTTTCAGTTCGTTGACAGCAGAATAAAAAATAGGAGTATATCCTAATTCATAAATCCTATCCATAAAAGCCATGGCGTAATTACTTCGCTCATCTTTAGTCAGATTTTTCTGCCTGCTTGTTTCCTTTTCAAATCCCTCACAATCATATGCTACCGGATATGTGACTGGATATTGGGCAATAAAATCCGCAACCCAATCAGCTTCCTCTCTGGCTTCTTTTTCGGTAATTGCAGTTGATGCAAAATAAACACCGATTTTTATGCCATGCTTTTCGGCTTCCTGCATATTATACAAAGCATTTGAATCCTCGGTAATCTTACCGGATGCGTAGTTTCTGTATCCAATGCGGATCATAGCAAAAGAAATATTACTCTCGGAAACTTTCTCCCAATCTATGGTTCCCTGATATTTTGAAACATCGATACCATACGTAATCTTATTATTTTCTCCAACATTGCTTGCATTAATCAGTGCTGAAAGATCGATTTGTTCCTCTTCGACTTCTTGTTTTATTTCTGTTTCCTCTGAATCGTTATCAGGAACATTATTTGACTCTGTTGATTCTGTTGATTCTGCTAATTCTGTAGATTCTTCATTTAGAATTATTTCATTAGTCTTTTCGATATCCTCTTCAATATCGTTATTCGATTTATGTCTTATTGCCAAGTCTACGGTTATTAACGTTACACATGCAACTATAGCTACGGCAAGCAGAATATACAGAAATACTTTTTTCTTCATTTTATCACCATTAAAATTTTTTCCGATGAATTAACACTCTCCCTCAAAAACACCTAGCTCTAAAAATTTGCACCTAATATTTGCCTAATCAATGTCCTCATACTCATACGTTATTCTTTCGGGAGAATTGCCATTATCCGACTCTATAATCTCTTCTATCAAATTTCGATTTGAATCGTATGTATAATTATATGTTGTAGAATAAGCCGGAACCGTAACTACTTTTTTACCCACCAATTCACTTTCCTCAGAAACATAATAGTATTTCTCTTGTAGACCATTGCTGCATTCTTTTTTTATTATTCGATTTTTCTCATCATAAGAGTTTTTTATCGATATTGAAATTCCATCATTTTCGTTTTTTATAAGATTGCCATTTGAATCATAGGTATACTCTATCTTTCCAGTCATCTCAAAAGAATCCGAAGAATCATTTAACCTATATAATTCTTCCTTTATTAATTGTTTTTCCTGATTATACTCACACAATACATATCCTATAAGGCAGTCATTAACATAATTGTTTTTTCGAACCATTTTTCCGTTATTATCATAAGAATACTCGACGCTATCATCCTGTAATTCTCCTTCAGAGTTATATGAAATCTCGCGAATCAAATATCCTTCTTGACTATATTCATATTCAGTAATCAAATCCCATGTTGTTCCATCATCAGAAAATCCTGCATCATGTTTTATAACTTTTTTTATTCTTGATGTAGTATCCTCTTGTGAATTTGTTTCCGGTTCTTCCGCGATTTCATCTATATCAGTTATGACTTCTGGATTGGCATCTTCTTCATGTTCTATTCTATTATTCGTACATGCAATGAAACCCATACAAAGCAATAATAAAAACGTCCAAAAAACTTTTTTTGTTCTCAGCATATAAGCTCCTTTTCCCATAAACGTTACGATTCCAATTTCACTTCAAATTCAGCAGATTGTTCGTTCCAAAAATACTTTACAAAAGTTAGTTATTCTCCTAAATATATCTTAACTCGACTGTTTACAACATCCAGGCATTCCTTTGCGTTTTTGCTTCCGAGCCAATACGCATCTGCTTCCTCTAAAAGAATACTATATATTTTATCAGAACCATTATACTTCGAGGCCTTTAGAAGATCCTTTTCCATTTTTTTAACTTCAGATAAGTCAGCAGCACCCCATTTCAAATCCGGATACGAATATCCAAACGCGGTATTGGATTCGAATTCTGATATTTCACCAACAGAGGAAATGCTAATTGAATCCGTAGCACAAATAATATTATTCAATTCATCTAAAACATCTTTTCTTGTAGGGAAAAAGCCATTCATATAACATTCTGTCAATTGATAATCCTTTGAGAATAACGGCTTTACCCAATCCCATGCAACTTCTTTTTCGTTTGATGAGGACAAGATTCCATACTTAACACTTTCAGCGTAAAACGAAACATTTCCTTCTTTCGTAGGTTGACCAAGAATGATTATTTTTTCGGAATGGTTTTTATTATAATCTGATAAAAAGGCCAAATCGGTATAACTCACCATTGTTTTTACAAACTTTCTTTTTTCAAGGAGAGCAATCCAATCCACATTTTCATCATCATTAAATCCATAAATATCCTGCATAGACCTGTATTTCTTTGAATTCTCAAAAACTTCAACAAATCCAGGAATTGTAAAATCGCAATTCTTGCCATTAATTAATTCATCCTGCATGTAAACATATGCATAATCCAATACTTCTTCACGATAAAATTCCTTGGGATTATCCTGCATTATTGAGTTTAATGTTTCATAATTCCATTCTTTCTTATCGGTCAAAACTGATTCGAATGCCAAAACGGTAAGAGGAAAATAACCCGAAGTCGCTTCATACAAAGATCCATCAGCCTCGAACACATTCATTACCTCCGGAATAAAATCATCTTTTGATAATGATGTTTCATTTTCAATATACAAATAGTAATCTTCAAGCAAGTTCTTCTCTATTAAATTGTTTTCGTCCAAACCGCTTAAATTAACTATATCTATTTGCTCCCCTTTGCCTATCGCTTCGAGAAATTGTCCTTCGTTTTCGAACTCGACAAATTCCACCTCATAATCAGGATGTTTAGCACGAAATATTTGGTTTAGCTTGCCTTCCGTCGGCGTTCCTATACAAGCAATACTCAGTTTCTTTTCAACATTTTTATTTGTATTCTTATCTTTTCCCTGATTAAGGACAACAAGCATATCTTGAAATGCCACATTGTTATATGAATTATATATTTTATCATTGTAATAATACGCAGTACCGGATACTGTTATTTGCAAATTGGATATATCATCCTGATTCGATTTAAGTATTTTTCTGCTCTTTTCTGACTCAATATTATATCCGTATACATCATAATCTTTCAGGTAAAGGAAATCATAATTTGAATCATTACTTTGTATAACATATGAATTATTAAATTTGTTTATTACATTTTTGGATTTGGTGCCTTGATAATAAACTACTTTCTTTCCGTCATGAAGAACAGCACCATCGTTAAGTGATGCCGTTAATCGAGCTTCCGATGATACTTCATCTGTTTTAAGCAAATCTCCTTCAAAGTTATAAACTGCAAGATAGTATTCTGCATTCTCAGGATTGAAACCCCCGGCATCACCGCTTCTGGTTATTTCTTTCGACGAATGCATATAATCAGCCTGGCAGATAATATATAAATAGTTATTGTCACAAACCATATTTCCTTCCGAGGGGATTAATATAGCATCAAGACTCTCTGAATCCTCTAAAGAAAAATCACGAATATATTCACCATCTAATGAATACATGTAGATCACAGGATTTATATATTGGATTTCGCCTTTCTGCACGCCTTCTTTTCTTTTAAATCTATAATTCACGAATGATAAGAAAATATAATCATTCGTTATTGATATTGATTTATAGGCATACATGTCTTCAGTGTATTCACCTTCGGATAATGACTCTATCTTTTCCTTAAGCGCAGAAGGAACAGTAATTTGAACACTTTCAGAGGTTTTATTCGCTAAGTCATAAAACAAAAAACTATGTCCCTTCTCATAAGAAATCCCTTCTGCCGGGTTGCTCTTATTACCCGGAACCATATATTGAATAAGTTTGCTATTATGATACGAGCCAAACATACATATATTAGGATCATTAATATCCTGGAGTGATAAGGATTCAACATATGTATTGCTTTTGTTCGAAATATTTAACGTCACAATAATCGCAAAAATAATAAAAAGGAGACTTACAGCAATAATAAAACCCGTAAGTATAAATCTTTTTGAATTTATATTTCCAGTTTTATTCTTTACCATAGTAGTCTCCCAAATAATAAAGTGGATATAATTAACATATCATGAATGTATATCGTTTATGTATCCTCTTAAATCTTATGTTTTGAAAATGTATATTTTATATTATCCTTATTATTTTATCCTGACAATAAAAGATTTTTCTTTTACCATTATTTTTGCTTTAAGTCTGTTTTTCTCAAGTATATTTTTTGAAATCGCTAATCCTAATCCGTTACCGGAAACATCAGAACGGCTTTCATCATCTTTCATAAAAGGTTCCCAAAGCTTTTTAGGATTACTTTTTATCGGAGTAATCGGAGAATTCTCTATTATCAAATAGTGACAGAATGGCTTGTCGCAAGCATAAATTTTTATGCTTCCTCCATTGGGGGTATATTTCACCGCATTTCCAATGAGATTATCACAAACACGTTTCATTGATTTGACATCGACTCTTCGGATATACGAATTCTTAAATTCAGTTTTTATTCCTTTCTTTTCAATTATGGTTTTAAATCCCTCTTCAGATTCATTAAACAAAACCACCAAATCTGTTTTCTCTTTTTTTATTTTTTCATTGGACTGTTCGGTATGAGATAATTCAATTACATCTTCAATAATATTGTTTACATATCCAGTATTTTGAAGTATTCCATCCGCATATTCGTCTTTACTTTCATTTTGAATATTTTCTTTCAGATTCTCTGCATATCCTGACATAACAGTCAGTGGAGTCCTTAAATCATGAACCAGACTATTCAATAATGCTATTCTATAGTCTTCATTTCTATAAAAATTCTTCAGCTTATTATAATGCATGTGAGATATTACTATAGCAATTACTGAAGAACCCATAATAAAACACAACCATACAAACATCCAAAGAGATTTGTAAGTTTCAAATACATTATCCTGTACAACAATATATCTGATTTCCTTATTACCAAATTTTTCCGGAAGCGCTCTGTATAAAGCACATATTCTTGCCTCGTTGGAAAAAGCATCCGCATTAACGTACGATATTCCAATATGCTCTTTCATTGCATTAGGAGACCATATTGTACTATCCTTAAAAAAAGAGTCAAAATATTCCTTATCGCTTTCTGTAGTCCCAAAGACTGATGCTACACTAGAATTCTCAAAAACATAAGATTGATACTTTTCTTCATACCCTTCAAAATTTGATGATAAATCAAAGGGAATTGATTCCGTTTGATTATATTTTCTAATATATTTTCCAAAACCAAAACCATAAGCATTCAGTATATTTGCTTTTGTACTTTTTTTCAAATAACCTTTGATAGGAATAAAATTGCCCTCATCCGAATCGTATAATATTTCCTCTACCATAATCTGGTAATCAATATGAGGTTTATTTCCAAACCACTCTTTCAAAGTCCATTTCTGACATTCTAATGTATCAAAAATCTCATCAAATGGTTCAATATTCTTTACCAAATCAGGATCACACGATAAAAATATTATTTGAGACGCCGTACCCTCTTGTTTTTCTTGAAGAAAAGTTCCCGAAAGAAAAATCTGTTGTGATGAATCCATAATTATTTCATCTGTTTCCAAATCATAAATATATGCATACTTCTTTAAATTTACAAAAGACAAAAAATCCAAATGTGAAACATTTACATTAAGATATTTCCTGGGATAACTGCATAAAGCCCAATTGCTGACTTTATTATTACCAATTATTTCTTCCGTATTCTCTTTCTTACTCAAATCTCTATAAAGAAAATAAGAAACATTTTCGTTTCTAGCGATAAAAGAATCAAAACTTAAAGACTTAAATACTACCTTAATAAAAATAAACCCTAAAATAATAGCAATAATCCATGCAATTACTATTCTTGGAAATAATATATCTAAAAATTTTTTTCTCTTTTTCATCCGATACGCCTCCTATTCGGTCATTTTGTACCCACGTGAAAAGACGGTTATTATTTGTTTTGATGCTTCGCCGAGTTTTTTTCTAAGATTTTTTATATGGTTATCTACTGTTCGGTCATATCCTTCATATTCATCGCCCCATACTGCATTTAAAAGTATTTCTCTGGAAATTGTTTTATCCTTATGATTCATTAGATAATTCAATAATTCCAGCTCTTTAGGCGCTAATTTAATCTGCTTTCTGTTGACGAATACTTCACCATTTTCAGGATTCAAACTTATTGCTCCCACACAAATAGTTTTTGATACCACGGTTCCCTTTGATCGATTAAGAAGTGCTATACATTTTGCATATAAAGTTGCAAGCGAAAATGGTTTAGTAACATAATCATCGCATCCCAAATCATAACCTGTAAGCACATCTCTCTCCATTGTTTTAGCAGTAAGGAATACGATAGGAACATCACTGTTTTTCCTGATTAATTTACAAAGAGCGAATCCATCCATATAAGGCATCATAATATCCAGAAGAACCAGATCATATTCCTCAAATTGAAGCATATTATTTGCTTCTAGCCCATTTGAAGCTTCGTTTATCACAAATCGTTCACTTTTCCCATTCGTAAAATAATCTCGAATCATTTTGCGAATCTGTTCGTTGTCTTCTACTATAAACAGTCTATACTCCATAAAAGCATCCTTTCGTCTTTACGTAAGAAGCATATCACAAAGATATATTTAAATTATATCGTATTTATTCAATTAAAAAAGTTCTTGTTTCTGGAGATGGAGATTACTGGAGAATGGTGTACTATCTCATTAAAAAAGAAAAATTTGAAAAGTTGTTAGCTCCAAGCCAAAAAGGTATGTCATCGCTTTATAGAAGAATCTCTGATAATTATCGTAGTTTTCTAGATCAAATAGAGATTCGAAAGAAGATTGAAAGGAAATAAAAAACGGGTTCGCCTTAGGTATCTCTCCGTTCGGTGCATCCCCGCATCGTGATAAATATATTTTATCTATATATAATGATTTGTCAAATCAATTTACATAATATCATTTATATCTATAATTATTTTTTTATTATAACAGTTTTCGCAATATTTATAGCCTCCTCTTTGCTAAATTCTTTTTTGGACAGGCTTAATACATAGTAGTTATCGGCACCTTCCTTTACAAACCAAAAATACCAATAGTCACTGGTTAAATCAATTTTGGATATATCAGTCCCTTCTCCCTTGAGTTTTTCAATCCCTGCAGCGGTATACAAATCATGAGATTCCTCAAGCATTATCGCAGGCCATTGATTGTTGGATCGTTCCAATCCGATAACTTCAAGATAGTTTGCTGTTGTATGGTTTTCTATTCTTACTCCGGATAATTCCGGTATTCCGTTTTTAAACGTTACATTTGTTATATTTGAAGGTGCTTTTCCGAACATACCTGTGAAAATCCATTCATTCGGAGTACCCTCATCATATTCACCCGGCTCATATTGAAGAGGATTGATATAAAAGCAACCTCCATATCCTTGGTCCGGGTAAAATGTGCTCAAAATGTATCCTTCCGGCAATTCTATATCAGCCGTAAAATTATATTCATCTTTAGTTAAACCCGCTGACGTCGAATAAAAAAACGGATACAGTAGAGGGTCTACTATTGATTTTCCTGTAACTAAATCATAATCAAGATCTGCATAATACAAATCTCCTATTGTTGCACCCTGCACCAAATATGTTATTTTCTTTACTCCTCCGTCCATATAAGTATCATAATTAACCGAATTTTGAATTTGCTCGATTGTTTCTGTCGGAAGTTTATGTAATTCAATATCACTCAAGTTGTAATTATCTTTACGTAAAGTATTTGAACGAATTGCGTAAACAAACATATAATCTTCATTAATCGGATGTAAATAAACACTTTCTCCGTCAGCACTTACGAATTTTTCGCAATAATTATCTCCCTGAGTATAATCACATCCGATATATGTTAAATCTATCGATTGCTTGACCGCCATATCTTCTTTGGAGTAAACAAAAAGTCCATACTCAGCACTGAAAATAATCATCTTTTTATTGGCGAAAAGAATCGTGGCCGGTGTAGCATATGCAAACGGAGTCTCCGGGTTAATCTTTGCGGGTTTAATCTCTATATATCCAATCGGAGTATTATTAATATAATAATCCGTTAAGTTTTTGGATTCTCCGTTTACTGTCAGAGATATTCCAAGATGTGGTCCTGTCGATAATCCTGTGTTTCCAAGTTCACCAATAACATCTCTGACTCTTACTTCATCGCATTCTTTGACAGAAATACTGTTTAAATGATGATACTCAATCACTGCATTTGATGAAAGAAGTTTAACCGTGTTTCCGTAGCCTTCTTCCCAGCCTGCAAAGATTACCGTACCATCGGCTATTGCGTATACATAATCTCCGATATTTCCTGCAATATCCGTTTCAGGATGCTTCTTTTCATTATAATCTTCAGATATTCTTGTGCTTTTTGTCGGCCAAACCGCAAAACAGTCAAATGATTCCGTAAGGGCTTCCATGCCTATAATAACCGTATCCTTAAGCCAATCATCCATATTACTGCTAAATATACTTTTTGAAACCGCCTCATAAGTTATATCCGGATTATTGGTAAGTACGATAAACTTACCCGGACATGCTGCTCCGTGGTCCTTGCCTACCAATATCTTTTTATATTGGTATACCTGATCGCCTTCAACTACATACAGACCGTCCTTATATTCGTAATTTATACCCATATTTTCAGGTTCTTTGGCCATATTCTCATAACCATACTCTTTAATATCTATTTCTTCATTTTTTGAGTCGGCATTGTTTCTTATAATATGAAAGCCATAATCAGCCTTACCTTTGTCAAACCATTCTGCTTCAATAACATAATACAATGAATAAACCGGAGGAACTTCTATTGTGTGAGATGCTGAATCATAGGTAGTTTGATATATATTATTTTCGAAGTTTATTTCATCATTAATGTGTTCTTCACCAATACACAAAACCTTAACAGAATCCGGTTCCTGTCCAAAATTTAATTTAAGCGTGTGCTTTTCATCGTCCAACTGCAAAGTAGCTATGTTTGAATCATCAAAAGGTGAAATTCCGTCCGCTATAACATTTTGCTCCTTCCCCTTTTCCTTCCAGGACCAATGATATCCATACATACTTGCCTGAAGCATAGTGTCCGAATTATCGGATTCAATCATCAATTCGGGTGGTTTCTTTTCTGAAGGATCAATTCTCTTAGGATTGGTCAAAAAACAAACCGCTGCAACTATGATTGCAACAACGGCAATAACTATAATCCAAAAAGCAGGTTTCTTGTAACTAAGAATACCCTTTACCCTGCTTTTAACACCTGTTTCACCGAACGCCAAAGGACATGCGGAAATTCTCTTTCTTTGAACAGCGCATTCCAAAAGCGCTTGAGAGTATAATGCGAGATAGCTCTTATCTTTATCCTTAATTACTTTTTCATCACAAGCTGCCTCGATATCCTTACAAAGAAGAATATATGCTACCCAACAAAGCGGATTAAACCAATATACTGACAAAAGTAAGAAACCTAATGGTTTCCACCAATGATCATGTCGTTTGATATGTGCATTCTCATGCGCATATACATACCCAATTGTTTCTTCATCCAGACTTGATGGTATGAATATCAAAGGTTTGATGATGCCAAGTATAAAAGGGGATTGTATATCATCACATACAAAAGTCCGATACGAATAACTTTCTTTTTCGAAAGGGATTGCCGTGGATACCTGTCTCTTCAACTTGCCGAAACTAATAATTGCATATACAAGCATCATTGCAATACCAATAATCCAAACAATCGAAGCAATTGAAACAAATATCCGAATAGGATTATGCGAAACTTGAGTTTCTGAAGAGAATGTATCAGAAATAATTGGATTTACTGTATTATTTACTACAACAAATCCCGTATCAATCGAAGGCGCTTGATTGGAAACAATACTTTCCGAAATAACTTCGTTACTGGGTATTAAACTTAAAGCACTTTCTATTGAAAATGGGATCAACAAACGCAAAGCTACTAAAGCCCACAAAAGACATATAAGCCACTTGGGAGCTTTTCTAAGTAATAATCTTAAAGCAATTACCGCAAGTATCAACCATCCGGCAGTAAAACTGATATTCACAATCCGTAAGAAAACAGAAGTCATATTCTACTTCTCCTTAAATTCATCTATCATCTTCTGAATTTCATCAACTTCTTTAGCGGTTAATTTTTTATTAGAAACAAATGCCGCGATAAAAGCAGGGAGCGATCCAGAATAGGAATCCTCAATAATCTGCTCACTCTTATTGGCATAAAATCTTTCTTTTGAAATGAGTGAGGAAACGATTCCATCTTCATTCTTCAATAAACCTTTCTCGCATAGTTTGCGAAGAACCGTATATGTTGTCGGTTTTTTCCAATTAAGTTTCTTTTCGCATATTTTCACCAATTCCCCAGAAGGAATAGGCTCATTTTCCCAAACAATATCTGCAAATCTTTCTTGAATAACACCGAGTTCTATATCATTCATAAGCGAGTCTCCTTTGGTTTACTTCGATAAACTTCATTTTTAGTTTATTGCAATAAACCAGTTTTGTCAATAAAAAACTACAATTTTTTCAGTATAAAAAAAAGTTGTCTTCTTATCAAAAAACAACTTCCTTAATACAAAAATATATCATAAAAACAAAAGAACATCCCATATCTGGAATGCCTTTCTAACAAACACGTTGGACCGGACAGCTTACATCTGCCTTACATCCTCATGCGGTTTACAACGATTTACTCTGTTGTATGTATATTAACACTATATGGATAATATGTCAAATTTTACTCTTCTGGAAAATTAAGCTCAATATCATGCTTCTCCGAGAAATCAAAAATATCCCCACGGCAAAGAAAAGGTTTCCACATCTTAACCGTTTCTCTGCTTTCCTTTATTTTCTTTTCTATGTTTCTATAAAATGTATTTGCAACATAGTCGGCAAGTTGAACTATTTTTTCATTCTTCGAGTCAGTATATTCTACTTCAAATTCACTACAAATCGGTCTCAAAAATGTTAGTTGTTGATTAAGATATCCCTCCAATTCATACTTTGCTCCTGTGGCAATATTTTGCTCATCAATAACAAACTTTATTTTACCAACTCCCGACATATATTTACTATGATTCCGAAAACAGCTATCAAGATATGTCTGTATTAAATAATTGAACGATCTTGCATGATTCTCAATAAATTTATCAGAAGCATACTCATTGTCCAAAACAATCAATCCCAATTCGATATCACCGGACGCATTCTTAAGAATATGCTCATAAATGGGTGCCTTTGTTGTTTCTGAAATGTCCGATCCTTTTATCTCGTGATTATTTTTAATCATATCTCGGTACATTTCGTTCTTCCTCATCATCTGAGAAATCTTACTTTTGTAAAGACGGCGAATTCTAACCGGATTATCCGTAAAAACCATTGCAATAACAAAATATCGATTATTACTTATATTTGTCTTTGTAATAGTTCCCGATTCATCTACGAAAACATACAAACACTTTTCTTCTGTCTCTGCCATATTAGCTCCTATATTCTTGTAACATATTATGCAGTATATCACTAAAGATATCTACAATGCTACACTATTTTTCCGTCATTCATTGCCTGCCTTAATGAATTAAGCGCTGTTTTTTCTATCTGATTCGCATACTTTTCCGTAAGATGAAAATATGCTGCCGTTTCGCCTATTGTATTACATTTCAAAATATTTAAGCCATAGTGATATGCAAGAAATATCCTTTGCCTTTGTGGAAGAAGTTCAAGTCTGTTATGCATCTTCTCAAGCAATAAATGAAGAACAGCAGCATTTCCTGTCGGATCCTGTTCTCCGACTCTTATTTTTTCTATTATAGGCATACCATCCTCATCAAGCTGATCGTCATTTAGGAATACTCTTGTAAGTCCGGCATCTATCATCCTTTTTTCAAATGCTGACATACCCTTTTGACACAAATCAAACATCGCATTCCTTACAACCGTATATGCGAATGTCGTAAATTGTGCTCCGCTGTTTTCATCATATAATTGCGCAGCACGGAGCATGGCAATTCTTCCCTCTTGAATTATATCATCCTTTTCATTCCCACCATATAAAATATCATCCTGTGAAAAAGAAGCCTCTATGCTCGAAGCAATTTTAATTATTAATCCTTCATTTTCCATAAGAAGACGGTTCTCGGCCATGAGGTCATTCTGCTTTACTAATTTACACAATTCAGTATTTCTTTTATTTTGTCTTTGCTCGTGATTACTTCTTTCCATACTTTGATAAACTGTCATAAAAACCAATAATAGTCGGTGTCAATTCTTCAAGCATCTCAGGAGTAATCTCAGGATCTAACGATAAAGCATTCTTGGTAACTTCAGTTAATATCTTTATCTGTTGTTCTCTATTAAGATGTTTCCCCATCAATGCCTTGGGAGCTTCTTTTCTCATAGCCTGCAATACTTTTTCTTCAATTATTCTCCGCTCTTCTTTCTTTTCTTTCACCTGTGAATCAATCTTATCTTTAATTTCTTTTACCGCCAAAAGAATCTGCTTTTGAATTCTTTCAGTATCGTAATGTTCAGGTGGTTCCTTCGAAATTCTTAATCCGTTTTGTAAAGCAATCGTTTCCCTGTTTCGCGGTATCTTTTCTTCCTGAATCATTTCATCAACATAATCATACATAAAATCTTTTAATCGATTCGAAACTCGAATTGAATCCGATATAGATTCAGAAAAATAAATCGCCATCATATTTGTCGCTTTAATAAATTTTTCGTTTATCAATAATTCATTAAGAACTCGAACATCGATTTGTCGATTATATAAAACTTTGGCAGCATCAACGGTTAATCCTAATTCACTAATCTCATAATATGTCTTTTCAGGCGAATCAACTAATCCGAGAATAAAATCCGTCGGAACATCATAAAACTCCGCAAGCGAAATCAATTCATCATTTTTTAACGGAGATGATCCATCTTCAATTCTTCCGTATGTATTTCTGTTGATATTAATCAAATCAGCAAGCTTATTCTTGCTAAGTCCTCTTGATTCTCTTAGTTCTCTTAATCTTTCACATGTATTTCCCGGTAGATATTTTGACATTATAATTCCCCCGCACTCTGTTCTTACAATATTATATCGCATCAGTAATAAATCGAACATACTTTCTTTAAAATTTTGATTCTTTCTTTGGGTTGCTCATTTTTGAACAGTTTTCTTCTCAAAAATAACTTTCACTACTTCTTATGCACTACTTCCAATCATTTGAGAGTTTTTTCATTTTTTCCAAGTATTATCTATTAGAATTTAAAAATTTTCAGGTCTTTCCCTTAAGCCCGCTCAAATCCCCAAACCCTTATAAAGATAAGGGCGCACTTCTATACCTCTAATGAGGTATCGTGCTTTTTACTTCGTAAAGTCTACCCGGCTTCGCCAATTTGCGTTCGCTGACGCTCCGAGTATTACGGAGGGAAAACAAAATATGATAACAGATTTAATTTAAAAGAAAGGAGGAATGATTCAATGGATGAACACAAGCCAAGTGTAATTAACAAAATCAGAACCTATTCTGACATAGCAAAAATGCGTGCTGATATTCGTAAAGATGAAATCAAAATTTCTCACCTTAATCACAAGGTAACCAAAAATGAAAATCGCATTGATAATTATTCGAATGATGAACGCAAAAAACGAAATCATCGCATATGCCAGAAAGGTGCACACATCGAATATCTTATCCCGGAAACAAAAGAGCTTACAGATGAACAATTCTTAAAATTCTGTGATGCTCTTTTTTCTTTCCCGGGAATTAGATCTTTCATTAAAGAAACAATATCAAACATCAAGGAGGAAAAATAAATGTCGCTATATCACTTTAATGTTAAACAAGTCAGTCGAGGGAAAGGTGGCTGTGCAGTCGCATCAGCCGCTTACATATCCGGCGAAAAAATACAAGATGACTACTATGGAAAAATACATGATTATACAAAAAAAGGCGGTGTTATTCACTCAGAAATAATTCTTCCCGACAATGCACCTGAACGTTTCAATGACAGAAAAACTCTATGGAATGAGGTTGAAAAGATTGAAAAACATCCTAAAGCTCAACTCTGTTATAGTTTCAATTTTTCTCTTCAAAACGAATTGAGTTACGAGGAAAACTACGAAACCGTAAAACAATTTATACAAGAAAACTTCATATCAAGAGGAATGATAGTTGACTTTGCTATTCATAACCCTGAAAAGGACGGAATTCCAAATCCGCATGTTCATATGCTTATCCCAATTCGACCTCTTAAGGAAGATGGCTCCTGGGGAAATAAACAACATCGGGAATATCTTTTTGATGAAAACAATAATCCGATAATGGATGAAAACGGTAATCAACAATTCAAGGCTGTGTCCAATACCGATTGGGGAGATCCGAATACTCTTATCAAATGGAGAGAATCATATGCAAATCTTTTTAATGAAGTATTTGAAAGAAAAGGTCTCGATTGCAGAATAACTCATCAGTCTTATGCCAACCAAGGTCTGGATATAATACCAACCATACATGAAGGTCCTGCTGTAAGAGCCATGGAAGCGAAAGGTATAGAAACCGAAGTTGGAAAGCGCAATCGAATCATAAAGCTTAGTAACAAATTCCTTACACGTCTTTCAGACAATCTTTCAAACATCATTGAATGGATATCAGAATTCATAAAAGAATGTCAGAAAGAAAAAATATATGTCCCAACGGTTGGTTCAGTACTTATGGATTATTACGAAAAACGAAGTAACAATGCTTACAGTAATACCGGAAAGATAAAAGTTATTAAGGAATGGTCTCGCACTTTGGCATTCTTGGACAGCAACCATATCACAACTTATGAACAATTATCCAAGCATGTTCAGGATGCATATACGAAAGTAAATGATATACAAAAAAGATTGAGTTCAAACAGTAAAAGAACTCATGAGATAAAAGAAATCTTTCGTTATCGTGAAATGTACAAAGCAAACAAACCATTTTTCGAAAAGTCAAATTCTTTCATATTGCCATTAAAAAAAGAAAAATATAAGGAAACCTATTCAGATGAAATAAAAAAATATCATCTGGCTGAAAGAAAACTAAATGAGTTTTGGGGTAATTCCAAGCCAAATTGGAGTGAATTGGAGAAAGAATTAAAGCAGTTATCTAAAGAACACACCCGACTCAGTTATATCTTTAACGATTACAAAGAAACTGCAAACTTTGCTTATCGAATTAAATGTATTTCCAATGAATTACTAAATCATTCCAATGATATCAGGCAACCAGGTAAAAACCGTAATCGAAATATTGAAAGATAAAAAAAGGAGGGAATTTTCAAATGAATATTTACAAAACAGTTAAGGAAGCTGTATCCACTTCGGATGCAGCTTCTTTTTATGGAATACAAGTTAATCGAAACGGGATGTGTTGCTGTCCATTCCATAGTGACAGAAATCCAAGTATGAAAGTTGATATTAACTACTATTGTTTCGGGTGTGGCGAAAAAGGTGATGTTATAAGTTTTGTTTCAAAACTTTTTAATATATCTCCTTATGAATCCACTATAAAGCTCTCAAAAGACTTTGGAATAAATATTTCACAAATACAAAACATCCCTGTTTCTAACAAAAACGAAATATATACCAAAAGAAAAGAAGTATCGGATTTCAAAAAAGCATTATCCGAATACATATTCGATTCGATAACCGAATTATTGGCTTATCTCAACAGTCTTAAATCTTTTCTAAAAGATTACAATCCCACTAATCCGGATGAATTTAGTAACTGCAATCCTCTTTATGAAGAAGCATTAAACAATATTGACCGAATCGAGTGGATGTTGGATCAGCTCACTTTTGAAGATGCAAATAGTCAAATTGAATTTATTAACACTTATAAAGGAGAAATAGAAAATGTCAGAAAAAGAAACATTGAACTTAATACAAACTAAACAATTAATGCAAATAGCAGAAACTTTAATAAACGCCGGATATTTATTACCACCAGAATCCGATTCAACTATAAACGAAAAGGAAGAGGTTCGGTCACAATTAAAAACAGATGAGAAAGGACGCGTTTATCAATCAAACGAGAACTGTCAATTAATTCTTCGCATCGACACATTATTTAAGAATGCAATACGATTCAATGAACTTAGCAGCATGATTGATATATGCAAAGATCTCGGATGGAAACGTGAATCACCAAATTTTTGTGATACTGATTTGGATAATATTATTACATATATGGAAACCCACTACGGAATAAGCGCTGAGAAGAAAATCGAACGAGCGGTACGAATAATCGCAAAAGAAAACAGTTATCATCCTCTACGCGATAAACTATTAAACTTGAAATGGGATGGTATCAGTCGTATATCAAATGCTCTTCATCATTTTCTTGGAGCAGATAAAAGCATTCTTGTTGCCGAATCTTTAAAAGTATTCATGCTTGGAGCAGTTTCCAGAATTTTTAATCCAGGTTGCAAATTTGAACTCATGCTTTGTCTCGTTGGAGGTCAAGGCGCAGGGAAATCAACCTTTCTTCGTTTTCTTGCAATGAATGATCTGTATTTTACGGATGATATCAAAAAACTGGATGATAAAGTATTTGAGCATATTCGTGGTCATTGGATAATCGAAATCCCGGAGATGATTGCTATATTAAATGCCAAAATGGTTGAGGAAACAAAATCATTTGTCAGCAGGCAATATGATAATTATCGAACCCCATTCGATAAATATGCCGTAGATCATCCAAGGCAATGTGTCTTTGCCGGTACATCTAATAAAACTCAGTTTCTTCCCATGGACAAATCAGGTAATCGAAGATTTCTTCCCATAGAAGTTAATTCTGACAATGCTGAATGTCATATTTTGGATGATGAAGAAGCTTCCCGATCTTATATCGAACAATTATGGGCTGAAATAATGACCATATATCTTACCGGAAAGTATTCTCTTACTTTAACAAAGGAATTACAAAAAGACCTCTTGTCCGCTCAGGAAAAACATTGTCCTGAAGATCCTATGGAAACCGCAATCAGAAACTACCTGGATGAATTTCATCCTGAGTATGTTTGCGTAAAAATGCTGTATCAAAATGCATTTAATCATTCTGAGGAAGATACTCCGGCACAGTGGGAATCTAATGCTATCAGCGAAATAATGGAGCAAAAAATGACGGATTATCGTAAAATATCTACTCATCGTTTTCAAAAATACGGAACTCAAAGAGCTTGGGTACTTGTTAAAGACTCCGAATTCCGTGAGTTAACCGATGATGATAAAGAAAATTGCCCTTTTTAAATAAAACTGTAAACAGTTAAACCAATAAACACACAAGTAACTCAAAGCATAAAAATCAATAACATATAAACTTTCAAAATAATAACGTTTATCCGTTTAAGACATCCTTAACAGGGCGTCTTTTTTTGTGCTTTTTAACCCATAACACCGAGTCGGTTATTCCGCCGGTGTTTTTTTATTTGGAGGAATTACATGAAAAATAAATCAAAGAAGCTTACCTGCATCATTACCGAGCAGGATAAAGAAGATTCATATTCTATAACTCAATTGCAAAATGTAATAAGATTTGGTAATCTCGAAGATGGTGAGATCGCAATCTATTATGATATGATTTCAAAACAAAAAACCAAAATGGTAGAAAAAATCTACCGAACAGCACATCCTAACGCAAAGGAGGGACTATTCTACCACTTGTCCGATGGCAGGTGGAAAAGTAAAAATCCGACATTTTACGCAAAAAGTCGAGAAGAACTGGTTGAAAAGCTCTATAAACACTTTTTCGTACACACTTTCCATGAAGTGTATTTAGAATGGGTAGATATGCGTATTAATCACGGTATCAAATCCAAAAAGACAATTCAGGAAGATATTTCTCTTCTGAAAAATGTATATGCCAACGAACCGATTTACAACATGCCTATTACGGATATCAAGAAAAAAGATATCAAATACATGTATGAACGATGGACCGGCCCGGGATTAATTACCAAAAAGGCTTTTATGAATAGAAAATCCGCCTTGAACGGTGTTTTTATCTATGCAGCCGAAAATGAATATATACCTATAAATTTTATTACTTCTATAGGGACATCCGAACTTAAATTTAAGGAACCGAAGCATCAACCGAAAGCATTCAGCATTAAGGATCGTGAAAAACTGCTTCAGTACCTTCGTACACTTCCGCAGGACGGATATACTTTGGCAATTCAATTGGCACTGTATACAACTTTACGAATCGGTGAAATAAGAGCCATAAGACCTGAAGATGTTGAAGGAAACATTCTTTCTATCCGTCATCAGCTGGTCGAAGAGTCAAATTACAATGTTAATGCCACTCATAAGACCATACAAAAAGAAGCCAGGTATGTAAATGAAAAATTACCCAAAGGAAACACTTACTACTCTATTAGAGATTTAACCCTCATTCCTGAGGCCGTAGAAATCATTAATAAAGCAAAAGAAATTAATCCAAAGGGAGAATATTTGTTTATGTGTTACGAAAGACCTCTTAATAACGATACCTTTAATGAACGATTGAGAAAATATTGTTCCGGAGCAGAAGTTCCTTATCTTTCAAGCCATAAACTTCGTTTTACTGTTGCTTCAACTATGTGTGCCGCAGGAATTGACATTGCTTTTCTTCAAAAATCGCTCGGACATTCAAACAGGGCAATGACAGAACACTATATTTATGAGCCTGTAAAAGAAAGCGTTGATATGACGGAGCAACTTACCCAGGTATTAAGCGTCGGATAAGGTTAACATAACTAAGAGAGGAATGTAAAAAAATGAGGTTCAAGAAAAAACGCTGAAATGCCCTATTTGCAGTGTTTTGAACAATTTAAGAAAATACAGAACCATTTTTGAACCTTCTGAACAAAAAAAAGAATGCTGCAAACCCCCTAAAATAGAGGCTTACAGCACCCAACGAATGCCGGCGACCGGAATCGAACCGGTACGGGAGGTTAGTCCCGCAGGATTTTAAGTCCTGTGCGTCTGCCAGTTCCGCCACGCCGGCATGTTATTTTTATAAATAAATGGGGC
>JAEEGK010007126.1_pt1 | contig 26683 bp, 14 predicted proteins | sample 8958771 | NCBI WGS metagenome assembly JAEEGK01 (sample SAMN16246547, study PRJNA631951) | gut metagenome | biome: gut microbiome; feature: rumen; material: SC-attached | host: Bos | place: Iran: Karaj | collected 2018-10 | reverse complement strand
GTAATGTTTGGTATGATTTAAAATGATGCCTGAATTATTATTATCATATTTTTCATCATATTTAAATATTAATTTGAATTTAATTTTTTATTAACAAATATTATAAATATATTCATTTTAAATAATTATTTTTTTAAATTATGATATAAATAATATTTTAAAAAATTTTAAACATAATAAAAAATATATAAAAATAAAAAAAAATGACAGACGACGTTCAAAAATATAAAATAATATTCCTCGGTGATCAAGCTGTAGGTAAATCCTCAATACTAAATCGTTTCTCCCAAGATAAATTTGAACAAGAATACCAAGCAACAATAGGATTAGATTTCCATAGTAAAAACGCAACAATAAATGGTGCAAATGTTCGTCTTTTACTATATGATACCGCAGGACAAGAAAAATTTAAATCATTAATTCCAATGTATATAAGAGATGCAAGTATAATAATAGTAGTATATGATGTAACAGTAAAAGATTCATTCACTCATACAAGTCATTGGGTAAATGAAACAAAAGATTTAAAAAGAGAAGATGCAATTTTTGTTCTTGTTGGTAATAAAATAGATTTAGATGATAAAAGACAAGTATCTACTAAAGATGGTAATGCTTTTGCAAATGAAAAAGAATTTATTTTTTTTGAAGTTTCTGCTAAAACAGGTGAAGGTGTACAAGAATTATTCAATAATAATATTTTTCCTGAAATGGCAAAAAAATTTAAAATTGCTGGCGATGATGCTGAAGAATATGATAAAGGAAATCAGAATACTGATTCACATGATAATAATATTAAATTAGATGGTGATGGAGGTAAAAAGAAAAAAAAAGGAGGATGTTGTGGAGGAAAGAAAAAAGATAAAAATGATGATAATCCTATTGATGTTCCTACTCCTTCTCCAAATCCAATACCAAATGAAAATAATCTTTAATTTATAATTTTATTTAAAAATAAAATAAAGAAATTTTAATTAAATTTAACAAACTAAAATAAAATATAAAAAAAAAAATTTATATATTTTTTGTTTCCCTCTTTTTTTATTTTTTACCTGCATTATATTTTTGATACATTTCAGAATTTCTTTGTAATAATTTTTCTAAAGGACCTAAAAGTCTTTTAAAAGCTAATCTATCTAAAGTTATTAATTTACAATCAGTTTTAGCAATAACACTAGCAGCTCTTGGTTCATCTCTTAATAAAGCTAATTCTCCAAAATAATCTCCTTTTTTATAATCTTTAACATTTTGTTCTTCTTCACCAGGATTAAAAATTTTAGCAGCATAAGCTTCACCTTCATCTAAAATATAAAATTTATCACCTTTTTCACCTTGTTTAATAATATAATCTCCTTTTTTAGCTTTACAACTATTAACAGCATCACATATTTGTCCTAATTCATAAGTATCAATAGTACTTAAAATTGGAACATTTTTTAAAGAATTCTCATATTTTTCTCTTTTTTTAACAGCAGCTTCTTTAACAATATTATTAAAAGTTCCTCTATCAAGAGCCCATAAAATACAATCAGTTTTAGCTTTAATTGTAGCAGCTCTTGGAGCATTATATAATAAAGCTAATTCACCAAATGATTCTCCTGGATAATATGTTTTTAAAAAAGTAGGTTTATCACCTTTCTTAAATGTTTTCTCACAATCTAATTCTCCAGTATCAACTAAATAAACAACATCACCTTGATCACCTTCTTTAATTACATAATCACCTGCATTAAATCTTTTTTCTTCAAATGCATCTATTACTTGTGTAAAATCTTGATCTTCTAATGAATTAAAAATAAATGATTGTAAACATCTTTTTCTTATTGTTTCTTTTTGAGAATCTTTTTTTGGAATTACTCTTGGTTTAAATGCTGATTTTTTATTATATAAACCAAATACTTCTGCAGAAACACTTGAACGTTGACCACGTTTCATCATTTTATTTCTTCTTGCTTGGATTTCTTTATCAATTTCATTTTGTTCTTCTTTAAATTCATCTGCTTTTTCTTTTGAACTTACTGCTTCACTTTCTTCAGATTTACTTTCTTCACTTTTTTCTGATTCTTCTTCTGATTGTTTTTTTGATTTTTCATTTTTTTTTTCTATATTTTTATATTTTTTTATTTCTTTTCTTAAATTTTCTAATTCTTCTCTTTCACCATTAATTTCTGCAGAGTCTCCTCTACTATAATTAATTAACCATGTTAACATAAATCTCATTGGTTCTTCTGGTAAAGTTTTTAACATTTCTGACATCATTGGTTCTACTATTCCTTTAACTTTTGTTTGAAGATATTCTTCTGCCATATTTTTATTCTTTTTTAAATTATTTATTTAAAATTAATTTTTTTCCTTTTGATGGACAGAAAATCATATAGTATATTAAAAGAATCTACTAATGACGGAGATTCTATTGATTCTGATTTTTATAAATCATTATTTAATTGTATTCAATTAAATAATATTCCAATGTTTAAAAATATTTTGCAAAATACTAATTACATTCCTATTAATTCGCTTGAAAAATTATTTTTAACTTGTTTAAATTCATATGAATCAGGAAATATTTGTACTTTAAGATATATTTCAATATTATTATCTTATAATGTTAATCCTAATATTAATATTGATAGAAATAAAAAATTTCCTAATGGTATTTTATCAATTAAAACACCATTAATGCTTGCTTGTGAGTTAAGTGATACTCTTTTATTAAAAAGGATTTTGGAATATAATTGTAATGTTAATTTTTTAGATAATTTTGGTAGAAATGCTTTATTTTATTTAAATAATGGTAGTCATGATAAAGATATAATTAATACATTAATTGAAAAAGGTATTAATATTAATCAACAAGATGAATTTGAATCAAATACTGCATTACATCATTTAATTTTAAATGATAAAGAAAAAACTGCTATTACTTTAATTGATATTGGTAATGCTAATTTTATGATTAAAAATAAAAATGATAAATCTGCTTTGCAATTATTAATTGAAAAATGGACTAATAATAGAAATATGAATAATTATAATGATGTAAAAAAAATTATTAAATTGATAAATGAGAAATTATCAATAGAAAATGATATTAAAAATAAAAATGATTATAATAATAAAAATAGTAATAATAATAATAAAAATATTGATAATAATAAAGAAGATAAAAATAACCATTATAATATTTTAGATGAAAATAATTTAATTAAATTACCTTTAAAAAATCCTAAGAATATTAATTATGTAAGTAAAAATACATATATAAAATTAACACCAGTTCCAGTTTTATTATTAGATACATCATCAAATTCACAAAATTTAAATGGAATAGATCTAAAACAAAAAATAGAAAATATAAAAGTTTTAAATAAAAATAAATACTATTTTTTAAATTTACTTCAAGAATATAAAGCAAGATTAATTCAAAATAATATAACTTTAAACAAAGAAAAATCAGAATTATCAAAAAAAGTAGAAACAAACAAACAAATAATAAATGAAAAAGAAAATATAAACATAAATCAAAATCAAAAATTAATGATATTAAAATCAGAATACACAGAAATTAAATCTCAAATAGAAAAAATAAAAGAAAAAATTCAAAAAAAATTTCAAAACTCAATAGAAATAATACCTCAAAATGGGAATTTAATAAAAAAATTTTCATTAAGTGGAAATGAAGATGGAAGTGCATTTTCTAGAGATTACATAACAAAACAACTTCAAATAGATTTAATAGATTTTAAAGATTATGTACATAATAATGTAGATCAAACAAAACCAATATTTGAAAAATTAACATTATTAGTAAATAAATATGTAACAGAATCATTAGGAAATGATTATAATATAAAAGTATATGGTTCAAGAGCAACAAAATTATGTTTACCTTTAAGTGACATTGATATTGTTGTTTCATGTTCAAATTTTACTTCTTATTCTCCTCTTTTTACTCTTTATCAATATATTCAAAAACAACAAAATTTTTATATGAAAATTAATTATATTGGTGCTACTCAAGTTCCTTTAATTAAAATTGTTACTGTTGCTGAATATAATAATTTATCTCTTGATATTTCTTTAGAAGATCCTAAACATTATGGTGTTGAATGTGTTAATTATATTAAAAGTATGATATCAAAATATGAAGTTTTAACTCCTATGACTTTAGCAGTTAAAAATATTTTATTAAAAGCTACTTTAAATGATCCTTATAAAGGTGGTTTATCTTCTTATGGTGTTATTTTACTTATTTTAAATTTTCTTAATTTAGAAAAAAATAAAGGAAATGATATTTCTATTAAAAATTTAGGTAATTTATTTTATGATTTTTTATATTATTATGGTACTACTTTTGAACCAAGTAATGGAATTATTGATATAAATAATACTGATGATATGACTATTTATTCTAAATATCAATTTCAAATTATGAATGGTGAATTAGTTATTGTTGATCCTTTAAATATTTCTAATAATGTTGGTAAAAATACAAGACAATTTAAAAATATTAAATTAGCTTTTACAATTGGTTATATTACTTCAAAAGAAAATTGTGAATGTGGTTGTCACTATAAATATGATGGAATGTGTTTTAAAGAAGATGGAATGTGTTTTAAAGAAGATGGAAATGAACATAATATTTTAAAAAGAATATTTAATTCTGTAAGAAGAATTGGAATTGGTGATACTAATAAATAAATAAATAAAAAATTAATTATTATTTTCATTATTTTTTGCTTTTAAAATATAATTAAAATATTATATATTATTAATTATGTATTAATTATTATAGTATTTAATCTTATAATAGAATAAAAAATGAAGAAAACTGATTCTCTTTTGAAAAAGTAAATATTAGAAAAATAATAAAATATTATTTAAAAAAAATAAAAATAGGAAAGTAAAAAGAGCTCAATCAACTTCATTACAAAAAAAGCAAATTAAAAAACCAAAGAATACAAGAAAAAAATCAAAAAATAAAAAAATTAACTGCCAAACATTATTAGGTCCATGGAGTTTAAAAGAAGATCGTCTCTTAATTAAATTAGTAGAAGAAAAAGGGGCATCAAAATGGAATTACATATCTTCATTTCTTCCAGGAAGAATAGGAAAACAATGTAGAGAAAGATGGTGTAATCATTTATCACCAAATATAAATAAATCTCAATGGTCAATTGAAGAAGAAATAATTTTATTAATTTTACATAATAGAATTGGAAATAAATGGTCTACTATTGCTTTACAACTTAATGGAAGAACTGATAATACTATTAAAAATCATTGGAATAGTACTATGAAAAAAAAAAAAAATATTGTTGAAAGTGAATATAATAAAAAATTAATTGAATATAAAGAAAAATATAATAATTTAAATGATAAGGAAATTGAAGATATTATAATTGATGATTTTAAGAAAGTTATTGAAGAAGAAATGAAAAAAACTAATGAAGAGAAAAAAAAAGCATATGAAAAATTTAAAAAAATGAAAATATCAAAAATTGGTAATAATCAAAAAAATTTAAATTTAATGGTAAATGCATATAAAATAAGGAAAATTTTAGGATTTAGAACACATTCGAAAAAATCAAAAAAAAGAGGAAGAAAAAAATTATCAAATATTAATATTTCAAATGTAAATTCAACTATGAATAAAGAATTAGATAAAAATATAAATAATATGCAAAGTAATTATGATATTAATAATTATAATATAAGTACAAAAGATAGTAGTGAATCAAATATATTTTTAAGTCAACAAAGTAATTCCGCATTTAAAAATTTAGATAGTAATGTTTCAACTGAAATGAAAACACCAATGAATATTCCACAAATAACAAAACCTATTCAAATTATTTTTTTTAATTCACCTTATAAAAATCAAATTAAATTTACTGGTAATAATAATAAAATAGATGGGAATAAAAACCCTCAAAAAAATTTAAATGCTATATTTAATAAATTAGAGTGATTTTGATAATGATTATTTTTGTATTGTTGATATAGATAAATTTAATATTTATCTCTCTTTGTTTTATTAATTTATTAAATCGTGTTTATTTATTTATTTATTATATATATTTATTTCGAAAAATTTCAATTAATTATTTATTATTTATTTATTATTATTAATAAGAATTAATTAATTTTTAAAACAAGGAAAAAAAAAAGAATTAAAAACAAAAAAAAAAAAATATCAAAAATTTCTTATTTATTTTCCCTTATTAACATTTTAAACCTTATTCTAATTTAAACTGATTTTTAATTAAAGTAATAAAATGAGCATCATTATCAATAGCAACTGATAACCCAGCATAATAATCATCCCATTCCTAAAAAAAAATATAAAAAATTTAAAAAAATACTTTTTTTGTAACTGTAGGTTGAACAACATTATTGAAATTTTTAAGATATAAATAAAACATTTGATCTTCATTTAACTTTCCCATAGTAAATTTAGGATGTTTTTGACAATTAAAAACTTTTTTCATTTCATTAGCATCAGCAACACCAGAACCATTTCTATCAAAAATACTAAAAACATAATCAATTGCAGCTTGCCTTTCATCATTTGGTTTTCCTCTTAATGCAAATAAAAATTCTTCAAAATTTAACATACTTGAATTTTCTTGATCAATAAATCTTGAAATTAAAGAAGCATCTTCTTTAATAATATGTAAACCACATGATGATAATGCATTAAAAAAATCTGTTGGGTTTACTCTGTTATTATTATCAAATGATGGTAAACTTTTAAAAACTCTTGGTAATGTTGCTATTGTATTTGCTCCTTTTTCTAATAATTTTTGTCTGTATTTTCCAATTACTATAAAAAGTTATTTTATTATTTTTTTTTTACTTTCGAAATATTTATTTGAGTATAATGGTAAGTCTGACATTTTTTTTTTTAAAAGTAAAAATCTTTTAATTATTTTTTATTTATTTTTTTTTAAAATTTAATAAAAAATTTAAAACTTTTTTAAAAGTATTATAATAATTTTTTAAAACTAAATATTAATTTTAACCTTGTAATTCAGGTCCAAAAGTAAAGCATCTAAGTGGAACAATATATTTATCTTCAATATTTAAAGATTTCAAATAATCAATTTTTTCTTTTTTAATAGCTTCCAAACCTCTTCTATATTCATCATTATTTTGTCTAACTTTTCTTCCTTCTTCTAAAATTTCTCTTTTATCAACTTTTTCTTTTTCTTGTTTATTCAAAATTTGTAATCTCAATTCTTCTCTATGATGAAGTAATTGTGCTTTTTTCTTTCTTTCAATTTCTTTTTGTCTTTCAATAGCAATGAGTTGTTCTTTAATAATCTTTTCAAATTCTTCTTTTTCTTTCATAGCTTCTTCAGCTAAAATTAATTCTTTAGCATCAATTTGTCTTTTATTATCTCTCATTAATTCAGCAATTCTTTTTTGTTTAGCAATCATATCATCATGATCTTTTTTTCTTTGTTTCCTTTCATTATCTTCAAAAGCTCTTTTAGCTCTTAATGCATCTAATTCAGCTTTATTATCACTTGCTTTTAATTGTTTATCTCTTAATTTAGCTAATTCTAATTCTTTCTCAGCTTCTAATCTCTTTTTTTCTTGAAAAGCTTCTTCTTCTTTTCTTGCTTTTTCAAGATTATATTCAAATATTTTTCTTTCTTCTTCTTGTTCTTCTTGTTTTCTTTTTTGTTTATTTAATATTGCAATTCTATTTGCTTCTAATGCTTCTTTAATTCTTATTTCATTTTGAATTTTTTCTTGTTCTAATTTCTTCTTTTCTTCTTCTAATCTTTGAGCCATTAATTTCTTCATTTCAATACCTTCTTTCTCAATAGCTTCTCTTTGTAATTGTCTTTCATGTTGAGCATGTTTAATTTGATCCATAATAACAAGAGCACCTTCTCTTTGTTGTTTAGCAACTTTTTCTTTTTGTTCATCTTGTGCTTTCATATCTTTTAATCTCTCAAGTTCCATTTGTAAATCTAATTTCTCTTCTTTTTTTTTATAAATTTCTTCAATTTTTTTTCTATCTTTCATTTGACGATCTCTTATTGTTGCAACTTTAGCATATAAAATCATTTTATCCATTTGTTTAACATAATCATCTTCACTTGAAATTCTATTTTCGTTTTCAAAAATTTTTTTAGCTTCTTCTTCTTGTAATCTTCTTAATGTTTCTAATTGATTTTTTTTATCAAAGTCTATTATTCTTTGTTTGTGATCTAATGCTTTTTGAAGTTTTGTATCCTCGTTTAAACCAAATGATACTCCTGTTTTAAATGTTGATTGAATCGGAGGTGGAAATATTGCATCGAGTTTTATTTTGTCGAAATCTTTTAAACTTAATATTGCACTGTCTTTTAAGGCGTTCATTTTTGCACGAGATATTGCTTGACCTGGAAGTTTGTAGTTTGATTTTGATAATAGTGACTATTTTATTTTTTGAAATTTGGTTAGAAAAAAGTAACTTACCATTTTTTTTTTATGTTGTTTTTTTTTTTTATTTTATTCAGTTATATTTTATTTTTTTTGGGAGATTTAATTATTTTTTATTTATTTATTTTATAAAAAAATTATCATTTTATTGTTAATATGGTATATTTATTAAAGTTAATATTATAATTTTATATTATTTATTATATAGAATTAACATTCTATATAATAAATTTATTAATTGTGGTTTTTCTTCTTCAAAATAATTCTCTCTTTCTATATAATATAATGTATTAATAATACATTTTTTTATTAAAGAATTATCTAATTTTTCTGAATTTAAATCATATATATATTCTTCAACTATTTTTGATAATATTTTATATATTGTTATAATATCTATTAATTGACATTCAATTTTAATCTTTTGTTTTATTAATTTAATATTTATATCATCACCTATATTTATATTTTTCTCTTTAATTAAAAATTTATATAATTCTTTTGTATAATATTCATTATTTATTTGTTCTTTTAAAGTTGAAGATATATCACTTTTATCTTCATAATTTGATAAACCTATTTTTACAATACAATCATCAATTTGTTTAATTGCAATTAATAAGTTCTCATTTGGTATTATATTATTTTCAAAAATATTATTCAATAAAGGACGATAACAATTAATTAATTGCATTTGTTTATAAAAATTTGATTGTTCATCTTTTAATAATCTATATAAAATATCAATTAATAAAGTATAATATTTCCTTAAAATTAAAAATTTAGGTTTAAATAAATTGTCAATAATTATTACATTAAATATATTTATTTCATTTAAATTACTAATTTGAATTGATAAAGCAAATAACATAATAATTGATGTAACTAAAATATCATTTTTTGAAATAAAGTTATATTCAATTAATTGTTCTTCAATTATGTTTTCTATTTTTCTAATTTCAATTATTTGAAATTCATTATTATTAAGATATTCATTAAATGGAAAAAGTTTTGATATTTCTTCTTTTTGTAAATTATTTAAATAATGACTATATTCCAATATTAACTTATTATTTAATTGAAAATAATTATAATTAAAAGTTGAAACATCAATTAATCCATTTTCATTTTTATATCCATTTATTTTTATAATCCAAAATTTATATTCAGATATATTTCTAAGATACTTTTTTTTCATTTCTTGATAAAAATAACTATTAAATGTATTAAAATTTATATTAATTATATTTTTGTTTGAATTGATATCATAAAACATATCAATAATATTAAGGTGTTTCAAAGTATTTTCATATTCAATTTTTTGATTATATCTTTTAAGAAAAATAAATATAAATTCCATAATAAATGAAAATGAAATTGTATTTAAATTAAATGAATTTAAAGAAGGAATAAATCCTTGAATAATTGAATCAAATTTTACAGTTTCTTTTAATTGAGTTATAAAATATTTTTCTTCCTCTGTGTAATTGTTATCAATTAATTGTTCATTAAATTCATATTTTATTCCATTTATTTTTGTAAAATATAAATTATTATAAATGTATAAGGAAATAATTATTATAAATATATAAAATTCTTCTTGTATTTCATTATTTTTATTCTTTATATTTTCATTATATTCTAAAAAAAGGAATTTATTATCTAAATTAAATTGAATAATATTTTTTTCTAATTTGTTATAAAGTCTTTTAATTGCATTATATAAAAGGTTTGGCTCTTTATTAAAAATAATAGAACCATTTTTACAAATTTTCCTTGTTAATTTTTTTAAAATATCATTTCTATTAGAATAAAAAATTGTTCCTTTATCAATATCAATGATTATACATTCTTTTATATTTTTAATTTTTTTATAATACTCATAATCATAACCTTCATTAATTCCTAAAAATAAATTAATATTCTCATCAGAAATTAATGAAATTTTGTCAATTAATTCCTGAAAAGAACCAATTAAATTTATACAATAATATTCATTAAAAGGATAATTTAAATTTATAATTGAATACATTAACAAAGTTAAATGTTCTATATTTTTACTAAAAAATATAATATTTTTTTGTAAAAAACTCATTATAAAAATTTCAATTATAGATTGAGAAGAAAAAGTACTAAATAACACTTTCAAAAGGTTATATTGAATTAAAGGATATCCTGAAAAAATCTTAAATTTTGTTTCAAAAATATTTGATTCATACTTTTTATACTTATTATCATTATCATTTTTGGGTGTTGGATTAATATTTAAAGTTATCATATTATTAATTGGAGCTGGAGTAAATAAAATCATATTATAAATTATTAATTCTAAAGGAATATTTATTTCTTTATTTAATAAATTTTTTATTTGAGATGCTATAAAATAATATGAAGTAAAAAATGGATAATCTGAAATAAAACAATAACAGACTGGCATTAAATAAAAATAATTTAATTTTTCAATATCTTTTTCAAATTTATGATAAAATACAAAACCTATTGAATATTGATTTAAATTTTCATTTTGATTATTATTAAATATTACACAATATGATTTAGGTATTTTATATTTATTATCATTTTTTATAGGATCTGTTTTATAAATATAACTCTTTGGTTTTTTTGGAAAAATTTTTTTTATTATTTGTTCATTATCATATAATGATTTACTATAATTATTAGATATGTCATTTAAAACAATTGGTTGTTCTTCTATTGTAAAATAAAATAAATTATATAATGGTTCATAATTAATTGGTTTTTTTGAATTTTTCAAAAATATATGTTGGTCAAGTTCTGTTTTTATTATTTTTGATGACATTTCTCTTTTCAATGATGGATAATCATATCCTATTATTAAAACTTTATCAAAAAGAAGTTTATTTTTCCCACAATAAGGATATTTTATTATTTTATTTAAGAAATTACATTTTTGTATTTCATTATTTTGCATAATTATTATTAAAATAAAATAATAAAAAATTTTGGCAATATTTTTATATAACTAATTTGAGATTACAATTTAAGGAATCTTTTTTATTTGAAATAAACATTCATTTTAATATATGAAATTTTTACATTTAAAGTAAATAAAAAGATTATTTAATATCAGTTTCTATTATTATAAAAATTTTAAAATTAAAATAAATATTAAATTAAATATATAATTAAAAATTTGAGATTATTACTAATAAACTATATAATTATAAAATATTCATATAACTTCTTATATATAATTGATTGAAAAATGATTTATAAAATTGTGTTAGTTTAATTATCATACAAATAATTAAACCAAAAGGTTCTTCATTAAAAATTATGGTACATTAATATCTTAAAAAAAAGATAATAATATCACTAACCTGATTCTATTTTACAATAATATAAATGTTTTCAAGAAATAAAATAATCAATCATCATTAAATATATATATAGTTAAAATAAAAATAAAATACTATTGAATTCCTCAATTATTCAAATTAAAATGATCTTTCATTTTTCTAATTCTTTGAATTTCTTCAGGAGTATAATAAAAATTAGTTTTAGCCTTTGAACCATGATTTTGAATAGCAACAATGTCATAATAACTTGCTGCTTCTTCTTCATTTTTATAATTTCCAATATATCTTTTTTTCTTATTTATCATTATTAAAACTTGCCATTGATTTCCATTTTTTGATACTCCTCTATATTTACTTCCTCTTTGTCCTCTACTTTTATTTATTTCTTTTTCTTTATTATTTAAATTTATTTTATTTGATGATCTTATTTCGTTTAATATATAATTTTGAGGATATTGATTTATTGAATTAAAATCACCTTGACAATAAACTACTTTTTTATTTTTTATTGTTCGAATTATTTTTTCGTGATGAGGAATTTGAGAAAAGTCATTTGATTCGTAAAAATTTTCATTTTGTAAATCTGCTTTTGGATAAATATTATTTATACCAGTATAATAATTATAGATATTTGAGTTTAATAAAAAATATGATTGTTCTTTTCTTTTTCTTCCTAAAAAATCAATTTTAAATTGAAGTAAATTTAAATTATTTGAAATATATGTTGTCAATTCTTTACTTTTTTGAACATATTTTTCATATTCTGAATTTATCTTCAAATGAAAATTACTAATTTTAATTCTTAATTAAATATATTTTACATCAATTGAAGAAAACTTTCATTTGACATTTATTATTTCTTATTTATTATTATTACCTTTAGAAATTTTAACAAAATATTGTAATATATTAATAGATTATTTATTATAAAATAAATATAAAAAAAATTTAAATTAGTGAAAGATTAGAAAAAAAAATTAAAAAATATTTAAAAAATAAAAATGTCTTTAAAAGACTTAAAAGAATTTCAAGAAGAACCATTACAAATAATAACAGTCAATGAGGATGGAATATTAGAAATAACAATAGAAGGAATAAATTTTTTTAATAAACTAAACAATGAAAAATTAAGTATATTATCAATAAATGGAATTCCAGAGAGTGGAAAATCATTTCTTGGTAATTCTTTAATAGGAAAAATGAAAGGATTTAAATGTGAAAATACAAAAGGACTTTGGGTTTGGGGTAAACCAATTAATTTAGAAAATGGTTCAAAACTTTTAATTTTTGATTCTCAAGGATTAAATAAAAAAGATAGAGATTCAATAAGTCATAAAATTTATATTTTAAATATTTTAATATCAAATTATATTATTTATAATACGAAAGGAGAAGTAAATGATGATATTTTAAAAGATTTTATTTTTTTTTCTGATTTATCAAAAGGAATTTTTATAAGTGAACAAAATAAAAAAGAAAATACAATTGAAAATTTAAGTAATTATTATCCATCTTTAATATGGACATTATCTAATTATTCAAATCAAGAAAAAAAACCTGATGATTATTTACAAGAATTATTATCAAAAAATCCAAATAGTGAAAATGTTAAAAAATTATTTTTGAGAAGAAAAATGTTTTTTATTCCAAATCCAACTTCAAATGAAGAAAAATTTAAAAATTTACAAAACGAAGATTTATCAATTTTAAATGAAGATTATAAAAATACAATAAATAATTTATTAAATGAAATTAAAAATAATATTCCTTATAAAAAAATTAACGATGTTCAAATTGATGGAGATACTTTATTTGGTATTTTACAAAATTACATAGATACATTAAATAATGATGAAAAACCAATAATTTCACAAGCAATTGATAATGTTCTTTTATCTAGAGGTAAAAGTATTTCTGAAAAATGTTTTGAAGATTTTAGAAATGAATTTAATAAAAGATTAGAAAATAAATTCCCAATGAATATAAATGAAATATATAAAATATTTTTTGAAATACAAGATAAAACAATTAAAAACTTTTCAAATGAAGTTAAAACACTTTTAAATCCAAAATCAAGTGGTGATTATATTTTAAATATGAATGAAAGAATGCATTCTGAATTAGAAAGTATTTTTGAAACTAATAATGAATATTATAGTGAATATTTTAATATCGAATATAATGAATTAAAAAAAAATTTAAGTGATATGAAATTTACTTCTTTAGAAGAAGCTAAAACATTTTTTTATACTTATTCTAAATCTTTTGAATATAATTTTAAAAAATTTTTAAATATTCCTAATCCAGACTTTTGTAAAAATTTACTCTTAGTTATATCTGATATTTTTGAAAATTTTGTAACTAAAAAATTAAGTGAAATAGGAGATGAAATAGGAAAAATATCAGAAAATGTTTCAAAAACTACTTCGTCTGATATGAATAATTTAAATTTTGAAATTAAAAAATTAAATGATCAATTTGGTAATTCAAAGAATTTAGTAGAAAATTTACAAAATGAAAAAAGTGAATTAACTCGAAATTATCTTGAATTAAAAAATAGATATGATAAATTAACAAGAGATACAAATTTAAAAGATAAAGAATTTAAGGATAAAGAATTTATTTATAATCAAAGATATCAACAAATGGAAAATCATTATATGGGAGAAATAAAAGAAAAAGAAAATATAATTTCAGATCAGAAATTAAATATTGAAAAATTAAATAAAGATTTATCACTTTCAATTCAAGAAAATTCAAATAAAATCAATGATTTAAATAGAGAAATTGCTAAATTAAATATAGAAAATCAAAAATTACAAGAAGAAAAAAATCAAAAAAATGATGGTCCAGTAATAAATCAAACAATATTTAAAAATATTCAAAATACTTTTATGGAATTTAAAGAAAGTCTTGATAAATTAGGAAAAGAAAATGATAATTTATTAAAACAAAAACAAATTGAAAATGAAACAAAAGAAATTAAAAATAAAGCAAATACTTGGATTGAGGATATAAAAAATTTTAAAGAAGCTCAATTTAAATCATTGAATGATTTATATGAAGAAAATTATAAAAAAGTACAAAATCAAGTAAATGAATTAAAATTAGAAATAACTCAAAAAGATGTTAATTTAACTGAACAAACTCATTTAAAAGAATCTTTTGAAACAAAATATAAAGAAGCAAATAAACAAATTGAAGAATTATATAATATTTCAAAATCAAAAGATAATCTTATTAGTACTCAAAATGATGCAATTAAAATGTATGAAGAACAAATTGGACAATATAAAAGAACAAAAGAAGATTATGAATTAAGTTTAAATAAATATATAGTCAATTTTAAAATGAAAGAAGATGAAATTGAATATATTATGGGTGCTATTGAAGGAATTATAACCAAAAAAAAAGACAAATTTGAATATAATGTAAAAAGATTGTCAAATGAAACTAATACTCAAATTAATAATATTGTCAAGAGTTATAACTTTAAATTTAAATAATTTATAAAAAATTAGTACAAAAATTTAAATATCATATTAAAAAAGAATTTTATTGAAAATAATTTTATGAAAGATAAATTATAATTTATTTATTTATTTAGTTTTTAGTTAGATGAATAATTTTAATAAGAATGAAAGGAATAAATTCACAGAATGAATTAACAAAAAATAAAATAAGTATAAAGAGTAAACAAAGCCAGAATTCAGAAGCATTTGATTCAGAAAATGAAGAAAATTTTGAATCTCCCATAAATCTTGATAAAGATGGTCAATCAGTTTTAAATACTATCTTTCATAATCCAAATAGTAATATTTCAATTCAAGATCAAATTTCTTCAAAATCAATACAAAAAAATTTAAATTTTTCATTAAAAGATATAAATAAAGTAAATACTAGTATAAATATTTCAATTATTCAACCTTCAATTTCAATAATTAATAATAATATAAATACAATTAAAACAAATCCAGATGCATTTAAAGGTAATTGTGAAGAATATACTTTCAAAGTATCTGAAAATGATAATAGTATGAAAGTTGTAACTCCAAAAAATGAAAAAGAAAGTCAAATTATGTTTAATCATTTTTTTGATGCTAATAGTTCAAATTCTAATTTTTTTCAAAATAAAAATAAACATATGCAAAAAAAAGAAATAGAAGATATTAACAAATTAATAAAACATATAAAAAATAATCCAATAATTTTTTTATCAGAAAAATTTGGAATTTTTTCTGGTTTTTCTGCATATACATATAAGAATTTTGAAAATATAAATGAAGATAAAATAGGAATTAAAATAAATTATGAAATAGAATCTCAAAAAATAAATTATTTTGGAATTTATGATGGTAATAATGGAAATAAAACATCAATTTATCTTCAAGAAAATTTAAGTAATACTATATTAAATAATAAAAAATTATTATTATCTCCAATAAAAACAATTTTAGAATCATATGATTTAATGGAATCAAATATTATTTCAAATTTAATATATGAAAAAGAAAATAATAGAAATATAAAAACAAGTGGTTCAACTTCATTAAATTTATTAAATATTGATCAAAAAATTTATATAATTAATTTAGGTGATTCACAAGGAATAATAAGTATAAAAAATTCACAAAAAATAAATGAATTATGTCTTATACATAATCTTTTAAATGATTATGAAAAAGAAAGAATAAATAAAATAAATAGTTACAATTCATTCAATAAATTTTCAAATAATTATTTTATAAACGGAATTTCTGCAACAAGAAGTTTTGGTAATATTGAAAATAAATTCCCTAAATATGGAGGAAAACTTTATGTTATTTCTAGTGTTCCTGATATTTTTTCTTTTGAATGGAATAATGATATTGATTTTATTATTTTAGGTTCTAAATTTATTTTTAAAGGATTAAGTAATAAAGATTTATGTGTTACTGTTTATGAAAGTATGCTTGAGTGTATAAAAAGAAAAAAAAATTATGAAGTTATGTTAAAAAAAGTTGTTATGAATATAATGGAAAAATGTGTATTGAAAGGAATTAAAGGGAATATTTCTTGTATTTTTTTATGTAATGATAGAATTAAAAAATTATTTGAATTAAAAAAACAAAAAATAATTCGTAATATAATTACTACTTTATCTTTAAGTAATCAAAATTATGAATGTTTATATGATAATTTTATAGAGCGTAAATTATATATTTTTAAAAATAAAAATAATATTAACTATAATAATAATAATAATAATAATAATGAAAATAATAATTTTAATAAAAATGAATCTCATCAAAATATCAATAATTCAAACAAAAATGAGTCTAGTTTTCAGGTAAAAAATCAAAGTCAAAACAAATTATCCAACACCCAGAAACAAAGTAATATGAAAAATGTAATTGAATTTTCCAATAATAGTGTCACACCAGTAACATTTACTTTTAAAAAAAAGAAAAAAAAAATACTTTGTTGTGGATGTTTATAAAGTAATAATATAATAATATTACAAAATCATATATAAATAGGAAATAATGTTACCTTATTTAATTCCTATCATCTATAATTAAATAAAATAATTAAAGTAATATTTTATTATAATATGGTAAATTTTATATAATAAATATTCTATCTTATACCTTCTTTTTTGCATTTTTCAACAAATTCTCTTACTTCTTTTAACATATTCCAATCATCCATTAAATGTTTTAACATTTTATCATCACAATTTTCTATTCTAACATTACTTTCTTTAGGATTAAATTCTGATACTAATTCCTCATAAAATTCAAAAAAATCAATTTCAACTTGTTCAACATTAAATTTACTTCTCAAAGTATCATTTTTAAATACATTAATTAATAAATCATTTAATTGTAAACTAATTTTTCCAGCAATAATTTCAACTTTATTATCAATTTCTTTTTTAATAAAAGCTTGTTTTAAATAACCAATAATAAATTCTTCTAATTTATCACATAAACTCATATCATCATTTATAAATTTAAATATCATTTTTCCATATTTATAAACTGTACTTTCTCCTGAACTTCTTAGTCTTTCATCATTAAATGTACCATCTTCTTTATATTTAAATTCATGTTTATATATTTCTTTTTTATTTAAACGTCTTCTTAAAAATGTTTTTGATATTTTTTGAACGTAACTTGATGTTGGAAATTGTTTTTGAAGTATTTCTAATAAATCTTTATCTACTTTTTTTCTTCTATTTGCTGATGAATTTAATTTTTTATCTTTTGATAAGGAAAGTCTTTTTTTTATTTTTTTATTATTTTTATTTGTATTATTATTATTATTTGAAGGTTCTTTCTTTTTTGTTTTCTTTTTTTTCATTTTGAAATTATCTTTATCTAATTTTTCAATATCTTCAATATCACTTTTAGTAATAATTGTATCATCATTTATAATTGAATCAAATTCTTTTATTATTTTATTATATTCAATTGAATTAAATAATTTAACAAATAAATTAATCCTATTTGATATATCATCATATAATTTAATTAAATTCTCATGTTCAATTGCATATTTTTGATTTAATTGTATATCAGTAATATTCATTGTGTCAGTTTTATCATCTTCATTTAATTTTATTTCATTAAGTGCTATTTTAGCTTTTTCTTTTAAATCTTTATAATTTTGACTATAAGAATTTAATTTATGTTTCATTTTTTTTTCTATTTTTATAACAGGTACAATAATTGATTTAGTTATTTTATCAAGTTTAGACATTAGTTGTTGAACTTTATCTAATGTTATATCTGGATTTATTAAAACATTTTGAATTGTAGATTCAATGTATGAAGGTGATTCTAAATTATTATCTTTTTCCATCTTTATATTATGAAATAATATAAACCGCCTAAAGTATTTATTTCATTCATACCGAATTTTTCAAATAATTTAGTATTTATTTAATTTTTAAATATTAATTTTATTTTTTTTTAAATATTAATTTAATTAATACTTATTCTAATAAATTATTTAAAGATTTGTCCATTTCACTTTTTTTTTTATATAATCTATATATATAATAAAGAGAATCAAGCATAATTATCAATAAAGTTAAATCAACTATATGAAAAGTTTTATTGAAAAAAAAAATATCAATAAAATATAAATTAATTAAACAAACACCATTAATGATAATAATTTTATCAATATTAATTATTTTATTAATTACTTGAATTATAAAAATTCTAGTATAATAAATGGTAAAACCATTTAAAATTGTTAAAAACCATCCAAATTTTCCTAAATATTCAACATTATAATTTAAAGTTAATATAATATAATAACCAATTCCAACACTGTATAAAGCAATACTTAACATCATAACATCAATTTTAATTCCATTTGAATCTTTACCTTTCCAATATTTAGTAGAAATTACTTTAAAAAAAATAGATAATAAACCAATAAAAATTCCAGGTCCTTGTTCATTTAAAGTTGGTATTAAAATAAAAAGAATAGAAGCAATATTTAATATAAAAGAATAAATTATATATTGAGGAATTTGATAACCATTTGAAATATATTCATTAATAAAAATTAAAAAAGGATATAATCTAAATATTAATATTAAATTATTTATTGAAATCCAATATAAAGATAATATTGTTCCTGCAAAAGTCAAAAAAGCAAAAATTCCTCCATTTGACATTAAATTTATTAATAAGATGTTATTTTGATTTATTTTTTTTAATGACATAAATAGTCTATATGTCCATATTAAAGCTATCACTATTCCAATATTTGATAAGATAGTTAAATATCCTATTTCTCTCATTATTATTAAATATTTTATTGATATTAAATGAAATGTTAAAAAAGAAAAATAGCATATTGATGATGCAAGACCTTCTCTTTCTATTAATGTTAAATTACGGAGAAATCTTTTCATTTATTTCATATATTTATTTTGAATTATGAATATAATATATATATATAAATAAATTTTTTTTAATTTAAATAATTAAATGTAATGTCAATATTTAAAGAATTAAATCATTCTAAATAAAATCTTATTGTTGGAAATTAAATTTTGTAAAATAAAGTAATATTAAAATAAATTATATAATGTTATCACTTAAAAAAGTTTTAAATAATATTTTATAAAAAATTATTAAAAAAAATGAGAATTATAGTAACACAACAAGGAGAACAAATAATAGAACAATTAGAAAGAATGAATTCAACAACATCTCTTCGAATACATAAAATGACAAATAAAAATAGAAATTTATCACATACAAATTTTAAAAAAATAAATATACAAAATATGAATAATTTAAAATCAAGAAATTTATCAAAAAATTCATTAAATAATATATATTCAAAAGATTTATCAAAATCAAAAAAAGTAAATTCAAATTATTTTTTAACTGAAGATATAAATTCCCCATCATTAAATAATACAAAAACATATCATTTATCAATGAAAAAAATATATTTTCCAAAATATTTTGTTGAAAAATATGAAAGTCCATCTAAATCAACTGTTAGTATAATAAAGCAAACTAATAATTTTCTTCCTTCATTAAAACAAAATTTATCATCAGATTCAAAAGAGGAAAATGAAAAAGTAAATTATAATAGATTATTTTCATTTAAAGATATTATTCCAATGAAGACTATATATAATATGAAAACAAATATATTAAAAAAATCTATTGAAAAAGAAAAAAATACAAAAATTGATTCATCAAATTTTAGAAGTATTTACCAATTAAAAAGTCCAATTGATAAATTTAATGAATTAATAAATCAACCAATTTTACATACTGGAAATTTTGGTTTGATAAAATATTTTAATGAAAAAAAAAATACTTCACCTTTGAGTATTAAAGAAATTGTTAATTCAAATCCTTTAAGATTAAATAAAGTTAATAAAATATGTGAAAGTATTTTTAGAGATGAAGAAAAACAAAAATCATCACAAGAACAAATTGAAAAAAAAATAAAACAAAGAAATAATAATGAAAAACTTTGTTTTTCTAAAGAAATTAAAACAGCAAAAATTAATATAGAAGAAATTAAAGGAAAACTAGATAAATATAATAAAAGAATTGACCCAAAACAAAGATATAAAGAATTATTTAAAGAATTAAATCTTAAATATTGGAATAAATATGATTTTGATAAATTAAATAAGAAAAATATGAAAAATACAAAATCTAAATATTTAAATTCACTTCTTGAAGAAGTACCATCACAAAATTCAACAGAAACCTGAAAAAAAAATAATAATAAAAAAATATAATATTTTTAACATAATCAATATAATTTTTTTTCATAATAAAATCATGTATAAATAAATAAAAAAAATAAAAATAAAAAAAAGTAATAACAAAAAAAATATGGACATATATTTCAACAACAACAAAAATGATAACATAAACAACGAAAATAACGACATAAGTGAAGATGAAGGTGAAGAATTAAATCCAAGAGAGAGAAAAAAGGATAAATTAGAGAAAGAAAATTTAGCCGAAGGTCACGAGAGAGAAATGAATGAAAAATTAGATGAAAGAGAAGGAGAATACACAATATATAAAAATTCAATAGAATTTGATATGAGAACACGTAAAAAAGAAATTAAAATGAAAAAAGATGATAAAATTGAAATGGAAAAAATAAGAAGATGGCAAGTTAAAATATCAAATATTTACATAACTCCATTAATAAAAATGATAGATCCATTTTTACAATTTACAATAGGAGGAAATTTTTCAGTAAGTGTATATAAAAATAAAAAAGGAGAAACATATAAAATTCCATCTGGAAAAAGAGGATATTCGGATAAAACTGAAGTATTAGAAAATGTAAATATTGCACAAGAAGATGGAAGTGGAGGAAAAACACCATTTTCAAAAATAATTGATATTGAAATGAGAATGTCATATTCTCAAATTGGAAAACAAAAATTAATGATTGAATTATGGGAACATAATAATATTTGGATGAATGAAATTCATTCTTATAAAACTATACCTTTAATTGATATTGTTAATGGTAGTTGTAATATTGGTGAAACTATGCTTAAAAAAGAAGCTGGAAAGAAAAAAAGAGTCCCTTTTGCTTTTGTTGAATTTAATTGTTCTTTTCAAGAAATTTGGGATTTTAATTTATATTTTTTAAATTGGAGAGCAAGTAATTTATTAAATCCTAAAATAAAAAAAAAAACTGGAATGGAATTACCAAGTACAAAAATAAAAATAAAATTCTTAGATGGTTTAGGTGAATCAATGAAAAATACATCAACAAGTGAAATAATAGAAAATTCAGCAACACCAATTTGGACAAAATTTGATAATAAAATATTATTTAGAGGAACAACAAGTGAATTAGAGAATAATTACGTTCAAATATCATTAATAGATACATCTAGTTTATTATCAACAACAATGGCAAAAAAAGAAGTTGGATTAAAAGGTTTAGTTCATTTTGAAACATTGAAAACAGAAATTAATTTAAAAGATAAAAATACTGGTGAAAGTTATCCTGTAAATATTCAAGGTTTTGTTTCTTTAGATGCTAAACCAAAATATAATCAAATTGATCAAAATGTTTTATTATTAAGTTATAAGAAATATTTAGTTATTAAAATTTTAAGAGTTGAAAATATTAAACCTGCTGAAACAAGAGGAATTGTTGATTCATTTATTTCTGTTGAATGGGGTGGAATGAATCAAAGAACTAAAACTGTTAAAGAAAATAATAATCCTTCTTTTAATGAAATATTATATTTTCCTGTTCCTTTACCTGATGAATGGTTAAAAAATATTGAAGAACATGTTCTTGAAATTAATCAAGAATTATCTTCTAAAAATGAAATTAGTTTTAATTTAATGATTGAAGGTGATGATAATACTTATGATAATTTTGGTATTGGATATTTTTATTTAAGTGAAATTAAAGGAGGAAAAAAAGTACAAGAAAAATATTTTGCTGATGATTTAAAAAAAGATAATTTGTATTTATCTGAAAAAAAAACTGGAAAATTAAAATTAATAAGTGCTTTTTCTGAGTCTATTAATACTTTCTTACATTTTGAAGCTTGGTTTCTTGAAAGTTTTCCTCCAATTGTAGATTTTGGTGAAAAGAAAAAAAAATCAGAAATGAGAGATAAAGTTCCACAAGAATTACAAAAATATTTTCCTCATGGAGAAGATAAATATTTTAATAGAAAATTTAAAGAAAATATTGAAGAAATATTTAAAAAATATTCTAATTATTCTACAAAAGATAGAATGTTTTTTAATGTTATGCCACAAGATCAATATACAAATAAACATTTACTTCCTTATTATTTATGTCCTATTACAGTTCCTGAAAAAAAATATTCTCAAAAAGATATAGAAACAAATCCTAATTTTTATGATTGTAATATTAAAACTTTAGAAAATGTTGCTCATTATGTAAGATGCTTTACTTATCCTTCTGAATTAAGGAATGATATTTGGTCTTCTCCTGATTTTATGTTAAAAGTAAGGAAAGGAAATGTTGAAGAACATGCAATTTTAATGGCTTGTTTAATGATGGGTTTAAAAAAAATTACTAATGATAATAAAGAACATACATTTAAAAAAGATTTAATAGATTTAGTAACAACAGATAAAAATCAAAATACTAATCCAGGAACAGTCACAGGAAGTAAAATAAATTCAAATGATTCTTCAATTATAAATGAAAATGATATTAATATAAAAGAAAAAAATATAAAAATTGAAGAAGAAGATTATTTTCCTTATTTAAATAGAGTTTTTGTATGTCAAGGTAAATTAAAAGATAATAAACAAAGTCATTGTTGGGTAATGGTAATAAATGATAATTATAGAGATGTAACATTTTATGATCCTAAATTAGATTATAATTTCTATTTAGGATATCGTATTCAAGATCCAAATAAATTAAAAAAATTTTTAAATGCTGAATTTGCAACTTATGATGATGTTAAAAAAGGAATATCAAGTTCTTATACTCAAATGAAAGAACCAAAAAAAAAACCAGTTAAAAATTATAAGAAAGATATTGATCAAATTGAATTAAGAGGAGAAAATGATGATAGTATGGTTAAATATACAGAAAGTGATGATTTTGGTGATGCAAATGAATCACAAAGTGAATTAGGAAGAAGTATAATAGATAAAAGAATGATAGATGAAAAATTAGCATATGATCCAGAAGAAAATCAAGAAAAATTTGATTTTGTTCAAAATGATAAAGATATGGCAGAATTAAATAAAGGAAATGAAAAAAATTTCTTAGCTCAAGATATATTTATTGATTCAAGTGGAAATAAAGTAGAAACAATATCATTACCATATGAGACAATAGATTTAATATTTAATCAAAATAACATTTATGCAAATTGTCAATATCATAGTCCAGATCAAATATATTATAATATATATGATGAAACTCAATGGTTACCATATTTTAGATTAGAAAAAAATACTATTTGGAGAGGAAAATTTCCTCAATTTTATTCTTTATGTAATTTTGGTCCTACTCATTCACCTTCAGTAATAAGAAAAATGACTGATTCTTTAATTAAAGAAATGAGAGTTGGAATTTGTGCCGCAAGATCAGGGAAAAATTTACCAAATAAATTAAAGAAAAAACATGAAAAAATTAATAAACAATTAAATAAATATTTAGATTATTTAGAAGATATTAGTATGGGAAGAATGAGTGAAGAAACTTTTGCTAAAAATAAAAAAGAATGGGAAGTTGTTTGTAGAAAATATATGCCAAAATTTTATAAAATGGAAGCACAATGTGTAAGATTTAATTTTTTTGAAACTGAAATTATAAGAAGAGAAATTACAGATGAATTAGAAAGTTTTTGGAATTGTAAAATTAAAAATGTTATGTTTGCTACAAGTGCTAGAATTTATGCTTATCCTAATCAAACTGTTTCTGTTAGAATTATGCTTGCTAAATTTTATAAAATTCCACTTGAAGATATTACTAATAAAGTTGAAGAACTTCAATATCGTGCTATGGAAAAAGAAGATCCTGATAAATTAATTGAAGAAGAAGTTAGTAGTGATGAAGAACAAGATAAAAAAGAAGAGGAAGAAAAGAAAAAAAAAGAAATGGAAGAAAAAAATAAAAAAGAAAAAGAAGATAAAATCAGGGAAGAAAATCAAGATATAAATAAAGAAGAAATAAAAGATGAAATTATAAATGAAAATAATAATGATAATATTTGCAATAATATCGTTGATTTAAACGATAATTCAAATGAAAATAATAATCAAAATCAAAAAGTTATTAGTGATGTTATCAAAGAAGATTTTGATTCTAAAATTAAAATAGAAAATGAAAATAATAATATTAATAATGAAGAAAAATCAAATGAAAAAAAAGAAATACAACATCAAAAGGTTGGAATAAATTTTGATAAATTAAGTGATTGGGATAATATAGTATATCCTGATAATAATGAAATAAAAAATATAATAGCAAATAATGCAATAAATGGTAATAATAATAATCAAAATGATATTAATAAAGAAAATAATATAGATAATAATAATATTGCTCAAAATGAGTTTCAGAATAATAATATAATAAATCAAATAAAAGAAGAAAATGACGAAGATAATTCAGACAAAGAGCAATTAGAACAAATTCAGAATAATTTAAATAATGCGAATAATATATATAATAATTTAAATGCAAATCTTAAACCTAATAATGCCTTAAATGAATTTTCAGTAAATACTTCAGAATTTACGAATAAGAATGATATTTTAAATCAGTATGATAATATTTCATTAGGAACGTATAATTTAGATAATAATAATTTAATGAGTATGAATAAAAAAAATCAAATGCAAAATTTATTTAATGATAATATTGTAAGTCAAATAAAGCCAATTGATTTTGGTTCGGGATTCAAAGATGTTAATAATGTTATTAAAGAAGAGGACTCTTTAGAAAATGATGAAAAAAATTTAGATGAAAATAAAGATAATAAAAAAGAACAAAATGAAAAAATATATAAAAATGAAATTAATAAGTTAAAAATTAGTTTAGATAATTTAAAGACAGAAAATTCTTTGCTTAAATATCGTTTATCAATTTTCCAAACGAATAATTCAAATTCAAATATTTTCCAAAATGCATTAACAATGAAAAATTACAATAATAATTTGAAAAATTCAACATTAATATCAAAAAAAGAAGAAAAAGAAGAAGAAAATATTAAAGCAAATTGTACTACTAAAGAAGAAAGATATTTATCATTATTAAATGAAAATAAAGAACTTAAAGAAATAATAAAAAAATTAGAAGACGAAAATAAAGACCTAAAATTTAAAATAATAAATAATTTACTAAATACCGATATGTCTTCTGCCTATAATTATTTAATTAAAGAATTAGAAAAAATATCCAAAGAAAAAAACGAATTAGAAATAAAATTAAATAATTTAACTAAAGAAAAAACAGAATTAATATCAAAATATATTCACTGCGAAATAGATAATAAATCCTTGCTAACAGAAAATAAAGCTTTAAAAAATTATAACGGTAATTTATTAGGGCAATTATAAAAATTAAAATCGGAAGATAACGACAAAAAACTAAAAGAAAAGGAAAAAGAGAAGCAAATGTTAGATTTAAAAATGAAGGAATCAACGCAAAAATTTGGACAAGAAAAAGATTTATTAAATAATAAAATAAAAGATTTAGAAAAACAAATCAAGGACAAAAATGACCAATATGAGCAATTCAAAAATAATTTTAATCATGATTTCAAAACGGCTCAAAAAAGTAGGATTTTAATTGATTATTTAAATAAAATTAATCAAGCTTTAGAATTAAAGATAACAGAGATGGATAAAAATAAAGAAAATTATGAAAAAAAATTGAATGAATTG